>Ga0154552_1101_pt2 | contig 44678 bp, 42 predicted proteins | sample RifGroF2_FD_105695 | JGI IMG/M metagenome (GOLD analysis project Ga0154552, IMG submission 105695) | Bacteroidetes bacterium GWF2_29_10
CTATGGCAAATTAATAATGAAAGAACAATTGATTGACAATCTGCAATTAGATATAAAGCATCTGGAAAGTGGAATCTATTTCATAAAAATAGAAAATAAAACTCTAAAATTTATTAAACAATAAGCACTTGATATAAGTGTGAATATTATTGTTATTTGTTAGTTTTTATTTAGTCAACTTTTAGTTTAGTTAACCATAAAGCATCCCTTTTATCACTTTTCCCAACTAAAATTACTTCATTATTTGAATTAATAAGCATTGGATATTGCTTATCTAAAAAGTATTTATTTTTATCACCATCAGTTGGTTGTCCAGATGAAATAAATTCTCCAAATTCTCCTGTCATGAAATTTACCTTAGCCACACGCATATATTTCCCTTTACCTTCTACTTCTTCCTGTATTAGTATTGAAAATGTATTATCTTGATTTATATTAATATTCATATTAATATGAGCATTACCAGTAGGACGAGTATATTGTGCAGTGAAATCTTCAGCTAAAGCATTAGTGTATTCTTTAAAGAGTTTGCCAGTTTGGTCAAATTGTAAATAATGTAGATTTGTTCGTTTTTCTCCGTCTTTTTGTTGATAAACGAATAATACATGTCCATTTGCTAATTCAAATAATCCTTTATAAACACAAGAATGATTTTTTAGATTTTCATCAAATGTTATAAACTTCTTGTCGGAAGCTGGTTTAGAAATATTTGTTTTTAGCTCTTCAGTAGTAGTTTGTGTTATATACTCTAATTGTTTATTAACCAACTTAGCAACAAAGAATGATGTGTTTTTCTTTTGATTTATTTTCCCTGTGATATATATGTTACCTGATTCTGCTTCTTCTACATCCCATACTTCCATATCTTCCAAACCATCAAAGTTATATTGAGCTTCTACTGTACCTTCTTTATTTACAATTGTAACTGTTCTCCTTTTTGAACCTGTATTATAGTATTTATCAATACCCATACTTACTGGAGCTTTACCTGGATAGTCTTTAGTTATCAATAGTATTCTTTTTCCTTGAATTTCTTTTTTAACTTCCGTTTTTTGCACATAGTCAAATGGGATAAGAACCTTTTTTATGGTATTTAAATTTTCTGCATTAAATCTAACAGCACAATAAGCTAAAGATATACCAGCACATCCAACACCCATACCTGGTTGTTTTTCTTCTTTTACAAAAAGTTTAGGAAATACTTCACATAATACGACAAGGTCCCCCTTTGCATAATACCCTGGCTCATTATATCCCAAACTTCGAGGCGTGATTGGCTCATCATCAACATACATTGTTAAGATAGGTACTAATTTACGCTCATCATCGCTCTTTACTGTCATTTTCTCTTCTATAACTAATTTATCAGAATGATAGTTTAAGTCTGGACGATCAGAAAAAGAGTTATATGTTCGTTGTAAATACCCTTTTTCTATTTTCAACTCTTGAAAAAGCATAGTTTTGTTTACTTGAACAAATCTAGGTAAATCTTTAGTCCCTTCTAATTCAGTATGCTTGTTTTTTGTTTTAAATGTTTCGAAAGTTATATCATTTTCTTCTACTTTATTTAAATCCTGATCAAAAATATATTGTTTGAAAACCATTTCCTTTTTTGGTTTACTTGATAGGACTATTTCAAATTGATTGTTATCTGTTTTCTTGGCAGAAACAATAGTTCCTTTTTGCAATTCTTTAGGGATAGGAACCGTTATTTTATTAGTAAATGATTGAGCAGAAATATCTGCCACAAACACTCCCATAATTAAGAGGGATAAAAATTGTTTTTTCATATTTTTTCAGTTTTAGTTATTAACACATTACCATAAATTTAATTTCCAACCTAAAACAAAATCAGTTCTTGAGTATTTAAAACTACTTCCAACTTCTTTCATTTTATCGGTTGCATTATCATAAATATAATCTTTTACTTTAGGCATTGCATATTTATCAAGACCTATAAAGAATCCATATTTAGTAAACAGTTCAAGATTCATTACATAAATTGTAGGCGATTTATACTTTTGTTTTCCATCTCCATTTGAATTTAAAACAGTTCCAACATTTAATTCTCCAATTGCTCTAACAGCCAACCAATTTGTAATTGCATAATCAACGCCAACATAAGGTCCATAAGTAAATAAAATGTCTTTATATTTATTTTCTGGATATAGATTAGGGTCATATACAGATCCAAGAGAAGTAAAAGCCCATACACCACCGCCAATACCACCTCGTACAACAATTTTATCTTTAGCATAGAAATTTAACCCTAAACGCATATTCATCCAACTTGTAAGAAAATTATCTTTTGGGGCTTCCTTACCTTTTAATATGACTCCCCATAAATCAGAGTAAATTAATACTCTTGCTTGATAATGAAATCCCCACTGTTTTTTATTTACAGCTTCTGGCAAATCAAGCAATAAAAGAGGCAATGAAAATTCGGAAAATTTATTTTTATATGTTTCACTTGGATTTTTTATTTGCATTGATTTATATGCTGACGAAGAACTATTAAATGTTGAAGAAACAATAGTAAAGCCTAAATCTCTTCTTTTATAAAAATCTTCTAAATTTTGAGAATAACTATAAACATTAACAAAAACTAGCATTAATAAAATCATTCTTTTCATAGCTAAAAATCTTATTTTTATTAAGTAATTACTATTATTTAAGTATTATAAACTTATGTTTTAATAAGGCAAAAATACACTTTTTATATTAACAATATAAAAAAAAATTATTTGCATTTGGTTTAAAGTGGTATATATTTCATAAAAATTAAAATTAAAAAATTAAAATTTAGTAAAAAATAATATTACAATGCTTTAACTGCTATGTACTAAATTTTTGAAATATAAAATTGCAAAAATTGCTTCAATAAATATATAAAAATTGTTATTTTTGTATATTATTTAGCATAATATTATGCTATTCTTTTTTTTAAAGTACGTAATAATGCAACTATTAATTAAATTATGAAAAAAGTAGTATTAATAACTGGAGCTTCATCTGGAATAGGAAAAGAGACTGCCTTACTATTAATTAAGCAAGGTTTTATTGTATATGGGGCCGCACGAAGATTAGATAAAATGCAAGATCTAAAGGAAGCAGGCGTACACTTATTGCAAATGGATGTTACAGAAGATGCCTCGATGGTTAAAGGGGTTCATGAAATAATTGACAATGAAAAACGTATAGATATTTTAGTTAATAATGCAGGCTATGGCTCTTATGGAGCATTGGAAGATGTGCCTATGACAGAAGCAAAATATCAATTTGAAGTAAATGTTTTTGGATTAGCTAGATTAACACAATTAATCATTCCTTACATGAGGGAACAAAAATCAGGAAAAATAATAAATATATCATCAATTGCAGGAAACTTTGGAGAACCACATGGGACATGGTATCATTCTAGCAAATATGCTGTAGAGGGATTAAGTGATTGCTTGAGAATGGAATTAAAGCAGTTTGGTATAAATGTAGTTGTTATTCAACCTGGATTGATTAAAACAGAATGGAACAATATAGCTCGTGAAAACTTAATTAAAGTTTCTGGACATACGGCTTATAAAGACCTAGTAAACAAACATGCTAAGATGTTATCAAATGCCGATAATATGGGTTCAAAACCAATTGTAATAGCAAAAGTAATAGTAAAAGCAATTAATTCAAACAATCCAAAAACAAGATATATTGCTGGTTCTGGCGCACATCCTATTTTGTTTCTAAAAAGGATATTGACTGATAAAATGTTTGACAAAATAGAGTTAAGTCTTTTTCGAATGATGAAGTAATTCCCAAAAGCTTTAGCAAACAATAAGTTTCTCTAGAACCACCGTTATTATTTAACATTACCTTAACAATTTATTTAAGTAATATTAAACTGCTATTTACATTAGCTTAATATTAGGATTGTTATTTTGCATTGTTAAATTAAATTTAAAACAGTGCTTATGTGTATTTTAAAAAAACTACTTATTTTATTTATTCTAAATATTATTTCCTTATCATTAATTTATGCACAAGGAAGTAGCTTGCAAGCAAATAATATTGGACATACATCTAATGACTTAAACAAAACCGTAAAGGATGGGAAAATTGTAGGTCAAGTTATAGATGAGAAAACAAATGAAACATTGATTGGGGTTACTATTATTGTTGGAGATAAGAAATACTCAACTGCAACAGATATTGAAGGAAGATATGAATTAAGAAATATTCCACCAGGAACATATAATATTACGTATAGATTTATTTCTTATGCAACAAAAACTATAGAACATCTAAAAGTAGAGTCTGGACAAACAGTAAATATGAATGTAACTTTATCGGAGTCATTTAGTGAATTAGGCGAAATTGTTGTTACAGCTAAAATGCAGAAAGAAAGCATAAATTCTGTATTAAATATTCAAAAGAATAATATTGCCATATCAGATGGTATCTCCGCTGAATCTATTAAAAAATCATCAGATAAAAGCACAGGTGATGTTTTGAAACGTATAAGTGGCACATCTATTCAGAATAATAAATTTGTTGTTATAAGAGGATTAAATGATAGATATAATATAGCTATGCTTAATGGGAGCTTATTACCAAGCACAGAACCTGATCGTAAAGCATTCTCTTTTGACATGTTCCCATCTGCATTACTCGACAATATGATGGTTACCAAAACGGCTTCACCTGATTTACCTGGCGAATTTTCAGGAGGTATAATTATGCTAAACACCAAAGATATTCCTGAGGAAAATTTCTTTAATTTTTCTATAGGGACTAGCTATCATTCTACTTCAACATTTAATGATTTTTATAAATACAAAGGCGGAAAAACAGATTTTTTAGGATTTGATGATGGCACTCGTAAATTGCCATTGGGAATACCTGAATCTGACGATTTTCAAAAGGCAGATAATAGTCAAAAAGCAGAATACACAAAGCTATTTGCTAATGATTGGTATATTTACAAGAGAAAAAGAGGCGTTTTACCTAGTCAAAGCTATTCCTTGTCAACAGGATGGAAAAACAAAGTATTCAAAAAAGACATGGGAGGTATTTTCCTCTTAACGTATAATAATTCATCTAAAATACAAAATAGTGTTAGAAGTGATTATGATAATGATTTTGATGCAAATACCACAAGACAATTGTATAAGTATAATGACACTGTATATAAAAGCAGTATATTGATTGGGGCAATTTTTAATGCTGGAATAAAATTAAATGACAAAAATAAAATTTCTTTAAATAATACTTTTAACAATAATGCTGAAGACCAAACAATAATAAGAAATGGAGTCAATATGGAGCAAAACCAAGAAGTAAAACGTTATGCTCTTCAATACACTTCAACTCAATTGTTCTCAACTCAATTAGGAGGTGAACATTTTATTGAAGCTAATAAATCTAAATTGAAATGGTCAGCAGGTCGTACTTACACAAAAAGAAATATTCCTAATTTCAGAAAACTATACTATTATAAAAATATTGATGACGCTGATGATACCGCAATGACAGCTTATGTTCCTTACACACCATCTCCATCTTATGGAGGAAGGTTTTACTCCGAATTAGAAGAAAAATTATATAACTTCAATGCTGATTATCAAATGCCATTTAAATTATTTGAAGAAAAACAAAATATTAAGATTGGTTATAGTTTCCAAAATCGTTTCAGAGATTTTGGAGCAAGGGTAATGGGTATGAAAATATACAATCCAATGTATTTCAATAATGAATTGTGCGAATTAGATCCATACCAAATATTTAACAATTATAATATTGGCTCAAAAGGATTTGTATTGGATGAAATAACGAACAAATCAGATAAATATAATGCTTCAACAGAACTACACGCAGGCTATCTAATGTTCGAAAATAAATTTAACAAAGTTAGAATGGGATGGGGTGTTCGTATAGAAGACTTTACTCAACAGTTGAATTCTTTTAATTATTCAAATGAAAAGATTAATATTGACACAAACTATGTTGACATACTTCCTTCATGCAATTTTACTTATGGATTAACAGACAAAAGTAATATTAGAATATCCGTGTCAAAAACAATATCAAGACCTGAGTTCAGAGAAATAGCTCCTTTTGCATTCTATGATTTTAATACTAGCTCTGTTTTAACAGGAGAACCTACCCTATACAGAACAAACGTTTATAACGCCGACTTCCGTTTTGAAATATTCCCTAAAAATGGACAAGTATTTTCTACTAGCATATTTTACAAAAGATTTGACAAACCTATTGAGCAAATATATTTCAGAGGCTCTGGAACAAGTTTTCGTACATACACTAATGCTGATTACGCTAACAACATAGGAGCAGAGTTAGAATTTAGAAAAAACATGGACTTCTTAGGAAAACTTCTAAATGTGAATATGGATGATTTTACTTTGTTCTCTAACTTTGCTTATATTTCATCAAAAGTAACACTTAAAAACGCTAATCAAAATGAAGTAGAAAAACGTCCATTACAAGGACAATCTCCATACATAATTAATTGTGGTATTGAATATACAAACAAAAAACATAATTTTAGTTCAAGCTTATTATACAATAAAATTGGCAAACGTATTAGTGAAGTAGGTTCATCTGGTTATCCTAATATATACGAAAACCCAAGAAATCTAGTAGACTTCCAAATAAGCAAAAAAGTATTTAAGCAAAAAGGTGAAGTAAAGTTAAATATATCTGACATTCTTAAAAATGACTATATATTCTACCAAGATGACAATCAAGATAAAAAATACACAGAAGGAACAGACAGTGTAATCAATAGAATTGAAGTTGGAACAAGCATTTCTCTATCTTTATCAATAAAATTATAAGAGTGAAAGGGTTTATCAAAATTAATACCTAAACTACTTTATTCCTATCGCCATTTAACTTTTACAAATATAGACACTATTGCAGTCATTACAACATAGAAAATATTGAATAAAGAAAGCTTTAGAAAGGAATGACATTGTATATTGAAGTATTTGCTTGATGTTTTCAATAGCTTGTAATCAATAAAAATCTTAACAATAAATGTAAATAAAAATAAAGAAATTATAGAATGATTGAAAGAAGCAGAAGCAAACGACAGAGTTAATATTTGAAAGTTTGTTAGGAATACAATAAGACCTATTAAAAAGCTTAGAGAATATATATTATTGTAATTTTTGGAAACCCAACGCATGCGTTGCTTTATAAACGAATTTCCAGAACTGACACTATTTGTAATAACTATTACCTCAGGACTCTTCACAAACATCAAATCGTTTGGATATGCGTTTAATACTGATTGCATTAAAAAATAATCATCTCCTGATGGAATTGAAATATTGTCACAATAAGGATTTAACTCAATAAAAACTTGCTTATCATACATTATATTGGCTCCACTACACATTATGGGTCGCTTTGAAAAAAACGAAGCTCCTGTAATTAGCATCAACCCGCTCATCTCTATTGATTGAAAATAGGACAAAAAACTACTATTCCCTTTAGCAATAACTGGTGCTGCAATAAATTTTGGCTTATACCTATTGTAAAAACAAACTAATGTGCTTAGCCATTTCGATGAATAAGTGCAGTCGCTGTCTGTTGTTATTATTAGATTTCCTTTAGATTGATTAACGGCTACGTTTATAGCACTTTTCTTTCCTTTAAGGTTGAGGTCTGCAAGTTGAATATATTTGATTTGCAAATTATTATTAATATTGCGTATTTCATTAATATAGCTATTATCATCTGAATTATCATCCACGATTATCACTTCATATTTTGAATGATTATAGTCCTGACTAGCGATACTATTTAAACATACAATAATGTTTTCTGGCTCATTTTTCACTGGAATAATTATTGACACAAAGTTGCCACATTCTGCTTCATCAAGGCACTTAAAATCAGGTTCTTTTTCCCATGCATAAACATAATACCCAATTACTGCTGCATAAAAAAGAATTACAAACAGACAGATTGTGGTTATTATTATCATTTAGATAGAGCTTTAGAATTAGTTATAAAATTAAAACTTAGCAATGTCAACCATCCCATAATAGCTGGAATTGCTAGATTTATAATCCATATAAAAACTGTGGAAAATATAATCGCAGACTTGGCTATTGAATCAATATCCGTAAAGCTATAACTGAATATAAATAAAGCAACAGAGCCTTTCACTCCTATTTCAAAAAGCGCAATAGTTGGAATAACTGACATTATGAAAAACAAAATAGAAACCATCATTAATGAATCAACTATTGAAATATTCAATCCGAAAAACACGAGAACTATGTAATATTGAAAAATAAAAATCCCGTATCTTATTAACGATAGAATCAAAACATTAAACAACTCTTTAAAGGAGTACCGTTCAAAAACAGATGTATACTTGATTAGCAAGCTGAACCGTTTCAAATAATTATTTACTTTGTTTATATTAAAGAAGGCATAAATCAAACAAAACAAAACAATGACATCTATCAAAACGCCTATCTTTAAAATGTTTAAATCAATATCCATATAAATGTAAGCAAAGAATGGAATAAAAAATCCCGCAACAATAATAGTAATTAATTGTTGACTCAAACTTCCTAATATGGTTATCAATATTGCCTTTATCCTGCTCTCTTTTGCTCTTAATACAAATATCCGACCTCCGTATTCTCCTATGCGATTAGGAGTAAAAATACTTATGCTAACTCCTGCAAACACTGCAAACACTGACTTTAGCATCGTTATATTTTCTACTTTACGTATAAGATACCTCCATTTAACAGCCTCTATAAACCAATTTACAAACATCAAAAAGATTGTAAAAAGTATAAATTCTATAACGTAAACTGATTGTACATTTTGCAAATGATTATATACAAGATTTAGCTTATTGTCTGTAAATAATTGCTTGTATATGTATAAAAAAGAAACTAATACAATTATAATCTTAATTATTGTATTTATCCATTTCCTATTAATATTTGCAAAATACTTAATCTGCATACATAACAAACTATTCTATTTTGTGATTTTTGATGCAAGTTGACCGCATGCTGCATTTATATCTTCTCCCTTACTGTATCTTATCGTAAAAACAATTTGCTTATCTTTCAAAACTTCTATAAACATATTAAATGCTTTATTCTCGGATCTTTGGAATGGAGTATTTTCCACAGGATTAAACTGTATGATATTTATTTTTGAATGTGATTTAAACGCAAGTTCTGCAAGCTCTGAAGCTTTCTGTGGACTGTCGTTAAAATCTTTAAAAAGTATATATTCTATAGTGTTAAGATTTCCTGATTTATTATAAAAGTAATTCAATGCTCCTATAATTTTTTCAATATTGTGCTTTTCATTAACAGGAATAATCCTGCTTCTGCTAATATTATCTGTAGCATGAAGTGACACAGCCAAGTTTATTTTATTATTATAGTCAGCCAATAGCTTAATCTTATCCACAATACCAACCGTAGAAACAGTTATACGAGACGCACAAAAACCCAAATACTTTGGAGATATTATAATATCTATTGCTCTTATCAAATTATCATAGTTTAATAGTGGTTCCCCCATTCCCATAAAAACAATATTTGACAATTTCCTTTTATGCTTTGTTAAAGACAACTTGTTTAAAAAAAACACCTGATCAAAAATTTCTTCAAAGAACAAATTACGATGATAACCAAACTTACCCGTTGCACAAAACTTGCAATTCAATGGACACCCAGACTGAGTCGAAATGCATGCTGTTGTCCTTCCATCATCATTCAATATTAAAACTCCTTCCGCAACCTTGCCATCTGAAAACATAAAACATATTTTCTCTGAAGAATCCTTTGAGATAAGATGTGATGACACTTTTGTCTTATTAAAATAATATTTCTCTGAAAGAGCATTCTTTAACTTATCTGAGAAGTTGCTTATTTCTTCAAACGAGTTAATTCCTTTAGCCCATATCCATTCATCAAGCTGTTTCAACCTGAAAGGCTTTTCCCCTATTTCATTAAAAAACTCTATCAAGCTTTCCTTTGAGGCTTCTCTTATATTTGTTATATCTTGCATTATAAAAATTTAAAAATGTGTACATATTTTAAGTAAACAATATTTCTCGTATCCAATAATATTCATGCTATAATTACCCTTATTTAAAAATTAAACAATAGCTTAACATTAAGCATTCTTGATGTCAGGTAATTTGGTACGGCATATTGTGTGTTTGTGATATCTTTAATCCAAATGTATGAAATCGTATTATCTATTTGCAACAAATTATAAACCTCCGCACTAAACCAAATAGATTTAAAATATTTAAACGGATTACCTTTACTCAACAACTTAGACTCAGACTTCAATTGCTTCGAAAACCCAATATCAACACGACGATAAGGAGGCATGCGCAAAGTGTCGCTATATCTGTTAAATCCAGCAGGACCAAACGGCAAACGTGAACCATACACCAACATTAAATGCATTTTTGAGCTTGGATTTTTTGGCAAATAATCCTGAAAAAACAGCGCAAAAGTAACTCGTTGATCTGTCGGACGTGGAATATATTTTGGATTATACAACGTACTGTCAACATAAGTCTTATAGTTTACCTTTGTATTATAAACATTACCTGCTTCATCCGTATAAGTATAATAATAATCGCCCTTTATATCCTCCATCGTATTCATAATTGAAATACTTGCCCATGATTCTGTATTCTTAACAAACTCTCCATTAATCTTCATATCAATTCCAGTTGCATAACCAGAAGCATTGTTTTTCGCATAATACCTTATCCTCACATTATCTATCTTATATGGAATAATATTATCCAACTTCTTATAATAAACCTCCGTAGTAAATTTAAATGGACGTTCCCATGCCTTAAACTCATAATCACTCCCAATTAAAAAATGCAATGACTGTTGAGCCTTAATATTCTTGTTTAACTCCCCATTAAATTGGCGAAGTTCCCTGTAAAATGGGGGTTGATAATATACTCCAGCCGACGTTTTGAAAACAACCTTACGCTCCCATAAAGGCTTTAACACAAACTGCACTCGTGGACTAATAAGCAAATCTTCATTAACATCCCAATAATTACCCCTAACACCCATCGTTAAAGTATTATTTGAAAAATTACTATTAAATTTATAAGTATATTGAAAATAACCCGAAAACCTATTACTATTTAGAGTATTCCTTGCATTAACATAATCCTCAAGCTCCAACGTATAATCAGCCTGAGCACTTGGATTCTGATAACCAAATGAATCATTAACAAGAGGTAAAACATAATCTGATGAATCCTTCAATGTCCATTCATTTATTTTATCATCAATCTGCTCATACTGATACTTGACTCCCCAATTTAAATTATATTTATCAGTATAATAATCAGCCTTATGCTCCACATTATAAACATTTGCAGTCAAATAATTTCTCGCATGATTCATAAAAGCACCAATCCCCTTGTTATAAGCAACACCTCCCAAATTATCACTACCTAAACTATTATCCAACTGATCTATCTTATACTGACCTATTATATCATAAGCCTCTTCCTCATATATCCTAAACGCACTACTAATAAACCGCAACTTAAAATTAGGCTTCAAATAATAATTATAAGCAACAGCCCCCATTAACAAATCAAACTGATCTTTCTCCTGGCCATCAAAATATATTGTCAGCTTCATAGCATTGCTAACAGTCCCAAACTTAGACTCTCGCGTTTGCGGGACAAATAAATAAGAATTAGATGCAATATTTGATAAAAACTCAATCTCATTCTTTTCATTTATTTTATAATTTACATAACCCTGAAAATCATTAAACACTGGTTTATAATCCCCATCTGTATCCATTTTCTTAAGCAAATACTTATTTGATTTATTCCTAAAACCAAACAAAGCTCCCAAATTCTTCTTCTTATTTACCAACTCCAAATTTGCCGAAGCCCCCAGTAAACTTATACTACCACTACCTCCAAACTCTTCAGGTTTCCTATATTTTATATCTAACACTGACGACGTCTTATCTCCATACTTCGCCTCAAACCCTCCCGCTGAAAAAAATATTGATGACACCATCTCCGAATTAATAAAACTCAAACCTTCCTGCTGTCCAGAATGAATCAACATCGGACGATAAATCTCAATACCATTCACATAAACCAAGTTCTCATCATAATTACCACCCCTAACTGAATAACTTGAACTTAACTCGTTATTCGATGATACACCTGGCAATGTCTTCAATATAGACTCTATACTACTGTTCGGATTAGGCAACAACTTCATTACCTTCGGATCTATTCGCATTAAATTCTCTCCTTCAGTATTCCTCTCCAAAATCTGAACTTCCTGTATTGATTTAACAGATTGAATTAACTCTATATTCATCTGTTTTTTATCATTTACCTTTACCCTTATAGTGCGCTTCAATAAATTATATGACAAATGAGAAAAAACAAGCACTACATCTTCACCCGAAGGAACCTCTATCTTGTACGAACCATCCTTTTGCGAATAAATACCAGAATTTACACCATCAATCGAAATATTCACAAACTCTATTGCCTGCCCATTTTCATCAGCTATTTTACCAACGACCCAACCCTTATTAATTTGCCCTGTCGCAAAAAACGACATAACACCTAAAATCAAAACAATTACTTTTTCCTTCATTAAAATATACTATATACTTTTTTGCACATTTCAGTTTTCAAAATTATTACTTTTTAACGAATATTTCTCAATTTTATTGAACAACATAAATTATAAACAAAATTATTAATCAAACACTCTTTATAATTATTGTGCAAAAATAAGAATAAACACACCTATATCAAAATAAAATTAGAGCATATTTATTGCAATACATATCACTAACACTACAATCTCAATGGTGTTCAAAGCCGTCTCATTGGTACCAACAGTCATCTCTAAAACTAAGGAATCACATTATGTTAAAAGCTTCAAAGAACAAAATCATTAGTAAAACAAGATATATTGTAAAACGAACTTTTGGTTCAATAAGAAGATAGTTTAATGGAGAAACAGCTTGATATATTGTACTAGCAAAAATACAGACCCAACATTTAATAGAGGCTATTGCATATAATTTATATCGAACATCTGGGATTATTGTGTCTAATTGTCAAAAATGGCGCCCCCTGCTGAAAGACAAAACGACACATCCATAGCTCCACTACAAAATACTACCTTCACGTCAAAGACTTCAAATTCGACAAAACTATTGATAGTATAGTCTTTTCAGTCTCCGACCACTGCAATGCCTTGTTAATTGATAATTAAGATGGGTGTTCATACTATACATTTGAATTGTTTAATAATCCTCATTTTTTTAAATTGAAATGGATTAAATATTTGTTTTATTATCGCTTTATGTTTATTTTTGCAACAAAGTTATTTATTTTAATAGATAATATTCTTTAAAATAAGTAGCTATAATTTTGTGTATTAATGCAATATATTATTTATTATAAGTATATATTATTTTTTTGTTTGGTTTTAGTTTTTACTTCTTGTGAGAACAAAATTGAAGAAATAAACAGGGTAACATCTGTATATTCATCTTTGCCAGCTTTATCTAATAAAAATATAGAATTAGTTTATACAGATTCTGGCAATCCTGTGATAAAATTAAAAGCTCCATTATTAAATAGGTTTGATAATGAAAACCCTATTGTTGAAATGCCAAAGGGAGTTAATGTTTTGTTTTACGAAGATAACGGAAGTGTAAAATCAAGTATTAATGCAAAATACGGAGTTATATATGAGAGTAAAAATATTATTGAAGTTCGTAATAATGTCGTTGTTATTAATAGCAAAGGAGAGAAATTGGAAACGGAGTATTTAATATGGGAGCAAGACAAGCAGGTTATTAGTTCAAATGTATTTGTTAAAGTTAGTACGGGTGGAGAAGTTATATATGGAGATGGATTTGTTGCTGACCAAGAGTTTGAAAAATGGGAAGTAATAAAGCCTAAAGGAATTATTGCAATAAAAAATCAATAATTATGAATGAATGGTTAATTATAATACTAGCAGTTATAGGGTCAGCTTTTTTTTCTGGAATAGAAATAGCTTTTTTTTCAACAAATAAACTGCAAATTCTAATAGATAAAAAAAAAGGGAAAACATCTGCTAGAATATTACAATATTACAATGACAATGTTTCTAAATTTATAGGAACAATATTGTTAGGTAATAATTTAGCTATTGTTATTTATGGGACTTTGGTAGCAGATAAAATAGATTATTTTTTGAAAGGTTTTATTCCTTCATTTCTTTTATCGGATTTTAATTTATTACTAGCTCAGACAATAATATCTACTATTTTTATTCTCGTTTTTGCAGAGTTTCTTCCCAAGGTATTATTTCGATTATATTCTTATCATATAATTACATTTTTTTCAATACCTACTTTTATTATTTATTGTATATTTTTTCCTATAACAATTGTTATTGTTGGATTATCAGAATTATTGATAGTTATGACAAAGGGATCTAAAAAAGAAAAACGAAATATTGTATTTGGTCGATTAGATTTAGATAATTATATAACACAAGTAAGTATTGTTAATAATGAAGGAGAAATGTCAACTAAAGAAGAGATTACTATGTTTCAAAATGCAATAGAGTTTCATGATATAAAAGTTAGGGAATGCATGGTGCCTCGTACCGAAATAGTTGCAGTTGATGAAAATAGTGATATTCAAGTAATTAAAAACAGTCTAATAAAGACCGGATTTTCTAGAATAGTTATATACTCTCAAAATATTGATAATATAATTGGATTTGTGCATGTTTATGACATGTTTGGAAATAATAAGTGTTTAAAAGAAATGATCAGACCACTTCTTATAATCCCAGAAACCATGCCTGCTAAAAAACTATTATCTGAATTAATCGGTAAAAATAAAAGTATTGCAGTGGTGGTTGATGAATTTGGAGGTACAGCAGGATTGGTAACATTGGAGGATATTGTTGAAAAAATTGTTGGAGAAATTGATGATGAATATGATAATGACAAATTTATAGAGAAGAAAATCAATGATATGGAATATGTATTGTCAAGCCGAATAGAAATAGATTATTTAAATGAAAAATATAGTTTTAATATACCTGAAACAGACGAATATACAACAATAGGAGGATTTATTTTAAATCGTATAGGAAGAATTCCTTTTCAAAATGAAGAAATAATAATAGAAAAGTTTATTTTTACAATTTTAAAAGTAAATAAGAATAAAATTGATTTAATTAAACTAAAATTTGATAAATAATGAGGTCTGTAATCAAAAAATATACTAATGGAGAAATTACTGTATTTTGGAAATCTGTTTTCTGTATTCATTCTGGAGAATGTTTTACTAATCTTCCAAAAGTTTTCAAGCCTTCAGAAAGTCCATGGATAGACATGCTTGCAGCAAGTACAGAAGATATAATGCGAGTTGTGGATTTATGCCCTACGGATGCTCTATCATATAAGCATAATAAAGATTTAGAAGACAAACATGATAGTTCAAGCCCTATTAGTATTACAAATAAGCCTGTTGAAATAAAAATTTCAAAAAACGGTCCAATTGTCATTGATGGAGATGTTAATATTTATGATAGTAATGGGAATCTGATAAAACAAACGAATAAAACTTTTCTTTGTCGTTGTGGAGCAACTAATACGTCCCCATTTTGTGATGGGACTCACATTAAAACCCATTTTACTGATAAATAGTTTATATGAAAAATGAAAATATATACCATGCAGGTATAGTTGAAAACATTGAGGGAGATAAAATATTTGTTAATATATTAACAAAGTCTGCGTGTGCTGAATGTCATGCAAAAGGAATGTGTACGGTAGCGGATATGAAAGAAAAAATTATTGAAATAGATTTAAAAGGTGAGTCAAATACTTATGCTATTGGTGATAATGTTGATGTTTATTATGAGCAGTCTAAAGGTATGCTTGCAGTACTTTATGGATATGTGTTACCCTTTATCTTTTTTATTTTTACTTTAATTTTGGCTAATGCTTTTTTTAAATCAGAGGTCTATGTTGGGTTATTATCAATATCAGGCGTAGTGCTTTATTATATAATCCTTTATTTATTCAGGGAACGCATTAGAGCTAAATTTGTATTTAAAATAATGAAAAAACATTTAATTATAAATTATGAAAATTAAAATTACTATATTTTCAATATTATTTTTCATTGTTTTATATTCATGTAACAATAAAGAAGAAGTTTTTGTTTATGAAGGTTTTACTCAGGGGTCAACATTTTCTGTAAAGTATTTTATAGGAGCAAATACAACTAAAGATGAAATAAATAAAACAATTGATTCCATACTATCGCAAATAGATCTTACCGCTTCTATATATAACCAGAATTCGCTTATCAGTAAAATAAACAATAATGACAACAATGTCAAATTAAACGAGTATTTCATACGAGTATTTAATGAATCTAATAAAATATCAGGTTTAACAAATGGAGCTTTTGATATCACTGTTGGTCCATTAGTTGCAATGTGGGGTTTTGGGTTTAAAAATAATTATCAAAATAAAGATTATAATTTGATAATTGAGCAAACCAAAGTGGATAGTCTCTTGAAATTAATCAATTATAAAAACATTAATATAGAAAATGGGAAAGTTGTTAAAAAATATAAAAATATAAAAATAGATTTTAATGCTATTGCTCAGGGATATACAGTTGATATTATTGCAGAATATTTAAAAAATAGAGGTATTGATAATTTTTTAGTTGAAGTTGGAGGAGAAGTTTGTGCAAAAGGGTTTAAACAAGATAATAAAAATTGGATGGTAGGAATAGAAAAGCCTGCGGATAGTTCTGATGCGGTACAACAAATTAAATATAAAATTCCATTGAAAGACAAAGCTCTAGCTACTTCTGGGAATTATAGAAAATATATAGAAAAAAATGGAGTAAAATACTCTCATACTATTAACCCAAAAACGGGATACCCTGTGCAACATTCATTGCTAAGTGTTTCGGTTATTACTGATAATTGCACTACAGCTGATGCTTTAGCAACAGCATTTATGGTTATGGGAAAGGATAAAGCAATTCAATTTATAAAACAAAATAACAACTTGTGTGAAGCTTATTTTATTTACTCAGATAAATATGGCAAAATACAAACTTATGCAACACCTAAAATAAGGAAAGTAGTTGAAGAAATAAACTAATTTATGAATAAAAGTATACTAACAATTATAATAATAATATCAATAAATGTTAACACATTTTCGCAATCGGTTGGAGTAAGTTATTTGTTTCCTAAAGATGGGGAATTGTCTTTGCCAGTATCTCCTTTTTATTACACAATGCCTTTGCAATTTAATGATTATTTTGGAATAAATCTTACTGGAGCAATATATTATATTGGAGGGATGAGTGTTAAAGGATTACCTGATTATATAGAAAACCATAGACCACTATTAGGTCCTTTTGTTTCTCTTGCAGGAAATGTCATGCCAGCAATAACAATTCCTTTCAAGCGTTTTGAAATATGTTTTCAAGGAGGTGTATTTGGTTTTTATAACATTAATCCATCATTAATAAATGGAAACATAGACAGAATGCTTATTGAAAATGAAGATATTGATATGGCTAATTCTGATTTCTCTTTTGATAATAATCCAGGATGGGGGTGGGTTTATGGAATTAATGTGATAACTGCTATTTCAAAAAAACGCGCACTAATTATTGGTTGTAATTACTTTGATGGTTCTTCTGATTTGAATTTGCGAGGTTCTTATAATTCTTATAAAATACAAAGTGCTACTTATAAAAATGTTGATGTTGACTATAGTGATTCTAAACTTAATTTTAATGCTATAGAAGTAAGTATTGGGATAGAATTTTAAATAAATATAATGCGGTTCTGTTTACATTATGCTATAAAGTCCTTCTTATATTGTTCCCTATTAATAAACATTAATAGGCTTTTTTTTATTATTTATAATTTAGGTGATTTTTTAATTTACGATAGATTTATTGTAAATGTTTTTCAAGTTTTATTGCATGCTTTAAGACTAGATGTTTCAACAATATCATATATACTTATTTTTCCTGTATTTATTATGGTTTTATTGATATTTAATCTTAATAAACTATACCAAAATATTTCCAATACATACTATTATTTGATAACTTTTATTTATTCTTTAATTGCAATTGCTGATGCTGCTATATATAGTGAGTGGAAAACAAAACTTAATGTTAAAGCTCTAGTTTATGTGCAAAATCCTTCAGAAGTATTTAATTCTATTGAAACTTGGAGATTTTTATTTTTGTTATTTATTTTATTCTTGATTTGGATTTTGCTAGTTTATATATATAAAAAAATAAATATTTTAAAACTGACTTTTAATTGTAAGTCAATAATCTCAAAATTTAAATTAGGAGTTTTTTATTTTACATCTTTAATTATTATTACTATTGGCATTAGGGGTGGAGTGGGACAAATACCTATTTCAGAAAGTGCGGCAACTTTTTCTGATAAAAATGTTATTAATAATGCTACCATAAATCCAGCTTGGTCATTGCTTAAGAACTATTTTGTTAATAAGAACTATCTAACTGTAAATCCTTTTAAAACTATGTCAGATCAAGCTGCAAAAGAAATTACAGACGAATTAAATCATGTAGCAAAGGATACAACTATACATATTCTTAAAACAAAAAAACCTGACATTATATTTATACTTCTCGAAAGTTGGTCGGCTGATTGTATCTATTCTTTAGGAGCAGATACCATTATTACTCCTAACTTTGATAAGTTAACAAAAGAAGGCATCCTATTTAATAATTTTTATGCAAACGGTAATCGTTCTCAACAAGGGATTGCGTCATTACTCACTGGATTTCCTGCACTTCCTATCACTAACATTTGTGAGCATCCTGCTAAGTATAATGGTTTACCTAGTTTAAATAAATATCTAAAAAAAAATGGTTATTCTTCTTCTTTTATCTTTGGTGGAGACCTTGATTATGGAAATATTAAATCTTTTATTATCCATAATGGGTTTGATAATATTATACAAGAAGACAATTTTTCTAAATCAATTCCGCGTGGAAAACTTGGAGTGCATGATGAATATATGTATAACAAAGCTATTGAGGTAATTAATACATCAAAATCTCCTTCTTTTAATGTGATTTTTACACTTAGCAGTCATTCGCCTTACGACCAACCATTGCAAAATGTAATAAATTATGGAGATAATGAGAAAAAATATGTAAACTCAATATATTATGCAGATAAATCGTTATCAGAATTCATTAATAATCTAAAAAAACGAGATTTATATGACAATAAATTGATTATTCTTATGGCTGATCATAGTCATTCTACATTTAAAAATCATTCTTTTTATTCTTTTGAATATCATAAAATACCATTATTGATTATTGGAGGTGCAATTAAAGAAGAATATAAAGGCATAGTTGTGGATAGAATTGCATCTCAAATAGATGTGCCTGTTACTATATTAAAGCAATTAAGGATAAAACACGATGGTTTTTATTGGAGCAAAGATTTGTTTAATAAATATTCACCTCAATTTGCCTTTTTTGAAATAAATTCTGGATTAGGTTGGAAAAACAATAAAATGGAATTTGTATTAGATATTCAAAATAACCAATTTTATCTAAATAATGCTATTGACTCATCTGTAACTAAAAAAACGATAACACAAGGGAAAGCGTATATCCAGCAACTATTTAGTAAATTTATGGAGTTGTAAACAATAAAAAAAATTTGCTTTTTTAATTTTCTTATATTATCTTTGAATTATCAAAAGATATTTTATTAATAATTAAACTGTTGCAAATTATGACAAATCTTAAAATTTTTGACCACACAAATAAACCCTCTATAGAACAAAAAAATGAAATATTAGATTTTCTTTTTAAACACCTAGAAAAATACGGGGATCCTAGGAGTGACATTGAAAAATGTTTAAACTATTCATTAAAAGAAAATGATAAAGATGGAGGTTTTATTATTACTGCAAAAGATAATGATAAAATAATAGGAGCAGTTATTGTAAATGAAACTGGAATGGAAAAATATATTCCTGAAAATATTCTGGTGTATATTGCAACCCATGCTGATTATAGAGGAAAGGGTATTGGGAAAATGTTAATGCAAGAGACAATTAAAATTACTAAGGGGGATATTGCTTTACATGTTGAGCCTGATAACCCTGCGAGATTTCTTTATGAGAAATACGGCTTTAATAGTAAATATATAGAAATGCGTTACAAACAAAAATAATAATGGCTTACATCACTTTTGATACAAAAAAATTACAACATAATTATAAATACCTTGATAATTTATTTAAAAAAAATAATATTCAGTGGTCTATTGTTACAAAACTTTTGTGTGGGAACAAAAGTTTATTAGCAGAAGTGGTTAATTTAGGAGTAAAACAAATTTGTGACTCCCGAATTATGAACCTAAAAATGATAAAATCAATTAATCCTAATATAGAAACTATTTTTATAAAGCTACCATCTAGTAGAAATATTGAAAAAGTAATTCAATATGCAGATATAAGTGTTAATACTGAATTTAAAAATATAAAACTTTTATCAAATGAAGCTGTTAGACAGTCAAAAAAACATAAAATAATTATACTAATCGAATTAGGAGAACTAAGAGAGGGTGTTTTAAGAGAAGAATTTGTTGATTTTTATTATAATGTTTTTAATCTCCCGAATATTGAAGTTGTGGGAATTGGCACAAATCTTTCTTGTTTATATGGTGTTTTACCTAATCATGATAAGTTAATACAGTTAAGTTTATATAAACAATTAGTAGAAGAAAAATTTAATAAAAAAATACCAATGGTTTCTGGAGGTTCATCTGTTACTATTCCTTTAATTTTTCAGAAACTATTACCAAAAGGAGTTAATCACTTTAGAGTTGGGGAATCATTGTTTCTTGGAACTGATGTATATCATAATAGTACTTTAAAAAAGATGCATAGTGATACATTTAAACTATATGCCGAAATAATTGAACTAAATGAGAAACATGTTATTCCTACAGGTCAAATAGGACATAATGTTGATGGACATTCTCCAGAGTTTGATTCAGATAAAATAGGAGACACTACTTTTCGTGCAATTATAGAATTAGGTTTATTAGATGTTGATGTAAAACATATAATACCTATAGATAGTAATATCTGTGTTGTTGGAGCTAGTTCAGATATGATTGTTATGGATTTAGGTTCTAATAAAAACAAATATAAAGTGGGAGATTTACTTGAGTTTAAAATTGATTATATGGGAACACTTCGGTTACTAAATTCAAAGTATATAGACATAAAGTTGATAAAATAACAAGAGCGTTTTTAATTAAAAAACATTAATATTCTTGTTTTATCTTAATTATTAAATTTATTTTAAATATTAACAAGTTCTTTTTTAGTACCTATATTCAAAAAAAAATATTATTTTTGATTCCTTGAAAATATTTTTTTATTTTTGGGAACAAATTTATATTGTTATTGAAAACACAAAACATGCAAGACTTTGATAATTAATATTTTGTTTTTTATGTATTATCTCTTTTTCTGTTAGCAAAAGTTTAAATTTATGAAAAAAACGTTACTATTAGTTTTCTTATTTGGGTTATTTTTAAGTCTTACATCATGTGCTATATTTAGTAATGGGAAACATCCTAAAAATAAAACAAAATCATCACGGGGAATTTTTAATCCTAGTAAGAGTACATACAAGCAGTATGGAGACCGAAATAAAAGGTTTTCAAAATCAATTAAAAAACGAAAAAATTCAGCTCATAGATTAAGAGCAAGAGGAAGTGGTAGTAGAGGTACAATGTGGTAAAATAAAGATATTAATTATCGTAAACTTTATTCTTTAATAACTCTTTATTTATTTGCTTAACAACCCAAGGTCCTTCGTATATATATCCTGTATATAATTGAATAAGCCATGCTCCTGCTTTAACTTTTTCTATAGCGTCCTTATAATCAAAGATACCCCCAACACCTATAATTGGAAGTTTGTAATCAGTTTTTTTTGCTATATAAGATATAACCTCTGTTGACCTCTCTCTAAGAGGCAAACCGCTTAAACCTCCATTACCTGTATTTTCTATAATCTGTTTATCTGTTGTTAAATTATATCTTTGTGATGATGTATTAGTTGCTACAATTCCGTCAATATTTGTTAATTGAACTATTTCGATGATTTCGTCTATTTGTTCTATGTTTAAATCAGGCGAAATTTTTAACAGAATAGGTTTCCTCTTGTTTTTAGAGTTATTGATTAATTGTAATTCATTCAATAAATTTAAAAGATAGCTCTTATCCTGAAGTTTATTCAAATCTTTAACATTAGGGCAACTTACGTTTATTGTGAAATAATCTCCATAGTCAAATAGTTCTGAAAAACAACGTTTATAATCATTAATAGCTTCTTCGTTAGGAGTCGATGTGTTTTTTCCAATATTTATTCCTATAATTACATTAGGTTTTAATTTCTCTAAATTTCTTATTGTTTTTTTTATTCCTATATTATTAAATCCCATTCTATTTATAAGCGCTTTGTCTTTTTTTACTCTAAATAATCGTGGCTTTGGATTTCCAGACTGAGCTTCTGGTGTAATTGTGCCTACTTCAATATGAGAAAAACCAAAATCTCCTAAAATATTAAAAATCTCAGCTTTTTTATCAAATCCAGCCGCAAAACCTATTGGGTTTTTGAATTTCAATCCCCATATTTCTCTTTCTAAATAGATATGTTCGTAATTAAAAAAATAGCGTATCATTTTTGATACGCCATTACATTTTTGTAAGTTTCTTAAAACATAAACTACAAGGTGGTGAATGTTTTCAGGACTTAATAAAAACAAAAGAGGTCTTATTATAAACTTATACATTTTTATTCTTCTTCTTTCTTCTTTGATTTTCTTTTTGGTTTTATTTCTTCTTGTTCTTCTGTTGTTAAAGTACCTAAATCTAAGCTTAATTGGTCTTTTGTAGTTTTTTTTGCAGTTTTTTTCTTTTTAGTTTCTTCTACGCTATCTTTTTTTTCTGCATCTAATTTTTCTTTTGCAGGTTTTTTTGTTTCTTTTTTTGTAGTTTTAACATCAATAACTTCACTGTTTTCTGAACTTTCAGTTATTGGTTCAGTTTCTATTTTTTCTTCGAAATTTAACAAATTATGCTTATGCATTAGGTTATACCATTTAATTATTTTCTTGATATCAGAGGTATAAACTTTAGTTTTATCATAATCTGGTAATATTTCTTCAAAATAAGCTTTTATTTTTTCTGTTTCTTTGTCAATGTTTATATTTATAAAATTTCCATTTTCTTTATCAAATATTTTTTTTATAACATCTTTTAAAGGAATCATGTCGTCATTTGTATAAATTGCAATGTCTTCCAGTACACTTATTTTTTTTGAAGCATAGACAGGAAACCTTTTCTTATCATCTAAAGATTCAACAATAACGCCATTTTTTGTTTGTCCAATTAATGAGAACAAACCACTGTATCCACTTATAGATAAAACTTTTGTAAGATCCATAATCTTTATAATTTTCTTTTTTTAATATTAATAATTAACTGCAAATGTAAAAATAATGTAATAAACGCTATCTTTTTTTTATAAATAAATTAAAAAATAATTATTGTCATTTTATATTTAAATGATAATAATCAGAAGTTTTATTTTTTTAACCTATTAATGATTGGGCATGTAGTGTTTCAACTTCAGGAGACACTTTCTTTACTAGTCCTTGTAATACGTTACCTGGTCCAGCTTCTACATATTTTGAAGCACCATCTTTTGTCATATTTATAATAGTTTGAGTCCATCTAACAGGAGATGTTAATTGTGCTATTAAATTTTCTTTTATTTTAGTTGGGTCAATTGATGGCAGAGCATTAACATTTTGATAAATAGGACACATTGGTTGTTTAAATTCTGTATTATTAATTGCCTTTGCTAATTCTTCTGCAGCAGGTTGCATTAGAGGAGAATGAAAAGCTCCTCCAACTTTTAAAACTAAAGCTCTTTTGGCTCCTGCATTTTTCAATAATTCACAAGCTTTATCTATAGCTTCAACACTTCCTGAAATTACCAATTGACCTTGACAATTATAATTTGCTGGAACTACAACATCTCCTACTTGTAAGCATATTTCCTCAACCTTACTATCTTCAATTCCCATTACTGCAGCCATTGTTCCTGGTCTAATTTCACATGCTGCTTGCATCGCTAAAGCTCTTTTCGAAACCAATATAAGTCCATCTTTAAATGATAAGGATTTCCCTGCTGTTAAGGCTGAAAATTCTCCCAAAGAATGGCCTGCTAACATTTCTGGATTAAATTTTTCTCCCAATACTTTTGTATATACATAGGAATGAATAAATATTGCAGGTTGTGTTACTTTTGTTTGTCTTAAATCTTCTTCCGTACCATTAAAAATAAGATCTGTAATACGAAAACCTAAAATATTATTTGCTTCTTCAAATATTTCTTTAGCAATAGAGAAATTATTGTATAGATCTTTTCCCATACCTACAAATTGTGCCCCTTGACCTGGAAATATATATGCTGTCTTATTCATAATAAAATTTATTTATTTCAGTTATTAATACTATATTTTTAAATTTAAAGGAACGAAAATAATTATTTTTTTTTAATTTTGGGCTGTTAAAAAATATTATTATGAAATTAATTTCTTTTTTAGTTTTGATATTTATATTGCAATTCAATTTGTTAATAGCTCAAAATATAGAGAATGGTAACAAATTAAAAAAAGAAAATATATTTTTAGGAGGAAATTTGGGCTTGCAGTTTGGAAATGTAACAATAATAGATGTGTCTCCAATAGTTGGGTATAAAGTAACTGAAAAATTTAGTATTGGTATTGGAGCCAAATACCAGTATATTAATTACAGAGATTATAATTATAGTTTTAATGTTTATGGTGGCTCAATTTTTGGTAGATATAATATCAGTGATTATCTATTTGCTCATGTTGAATATGAAGTATTAAATATGCCATCTATTGTTAATATGAATGACATTAGGACTAATGTGTCTAGCTTATTTGTCGGAGGAGGATATAGGCAAAAAATAAGCAAAAATTCTTCATTCAATATTATGGGGTTATGGAATTTGAATGAATCATTAGAAAGCCCTTACACAAATCCTATTATTCGAATTTCTCTAGATATAGGATTGTAAAATAAGTAACAAACAATTATTAAATAATAAATTTTAAGTTAAAAAGTCATGAAAAAAGTAAAAGTAATTCTCTTGTCAATTTTATTTGCAATGTTTTGCAATGTTAGTTTTGCTCAAGAAGCAAACGATGTTATTAATCAATTCTTCAAGACATATGAAGGTAAAGGTTATGAAGCAGGTGTTGATTATTTGTTATCAACAAATAAAAAAATGCAAAGTGACTCAATGCAAACAGCAAATATTAAAAATCTTTTTAAGGCATCTGTCTCTGAAGCTGGAAATTATTCAGGGAATGAACTAATAAAAAAAGAAGAAGTTTCAGCATCTTTAATAAAATACACTTACTTACTAAAATATGAAAACGACCCCATTAACGTAATTCTTATTCTTTACAAAGCTAAAGACAAATGGAGTGCTTATAATATAAATTGTTATAAATATATTAATGAAGAAGCAAGAAATCAACCAAGAAGTATGCCTAATATGCTAAGACAATCTCTAAGAAGATAAAATGACTAGGTATTGGTTGTTTTTTCTCTTATCTTTTTTTTATATAAATATATTTGCTCAAGATCCTGATATTAAATTTGAAGATAAATATCAAGACGATTATGACGATTTTAGGGAAGGATTCATAGGAGCTTCTTATGGTGTTAGTATACCTTATGGTTTATTTGGGAATAAAGATGCAGAAAAAAGCTTAGCAGGATATGCAAAAATAGGACGGTCGTATAAAATAAACTTTGGATACGATATGACTCGTAATGCTGGTTATACATGTCGATTTATGTGGGCGTACAATGATATAGAGAAAAAAAAACTAATCGAAAGCTTTTCAAATAATCCATTTATTAATACTAAAAATAACTTAACTGATATTAATTTTCGCACAAATTGGTATTCAGGAGGTTTTATGGCTGGAGCTTATGCCAAAGTTAGTAAAAATAAATGGATTTTTGATATTACTGGACTTGTCGGGTTTCTAAAATATAAAACCCCCGACATGGATATATTTATTAACAATAGTAACTCTGCAGAGTTAATTGAAGCGAAGGATATATTTGCATTAACGGGTAGCGTTGGATTAAATATTAAATACAAAATAACAAAATTAATAATATTAAACTTAAATTGCGAAGGTGTTTATGCAGAACCGGTATTCAATAAATATAGAGGATTAAAAAGTAGTATTATTGATTATGTAAATAATACAGATGGCGAAACAAAACAACAACCAATATTTAACATTATAAACTCTATCGGAATCTACTTTGTTATTGATTAATTCAATTCTAAATTAAATAAAAATAATGATTATTGTAAACACATTAGCCAAACTTAAAACACATTTTAATCAAAAGATAGAGGAAATATACAGCTCTAACGAAGCAAATTCACTTTTCAAAATATTTGTAAAAGAATATCTAAATATAGATGCTTATAAAATAATTTCTGAACCCGAAATGAGAATAACTGAATCTGAATACCTTAGATTTAGAAAATCTATCAACGAATTATTACAACACAAACCTTATCAATACATACTAGGACATACATACTTCTTAGACCTAAAAATAAAAATAGATAATAATGTACTAATACCACGTCCTGAAACTGAACAGTTAACGCAAATTATTATACAACAAAACAATAACAAAACGATAAACAACATTATCGATATTTGCACTGGCAGTGGATGTATTGCTATTGCATTGAAAAAAAATATTCCACACGCAACTGTAGACGCTATTGATATATCTATTGATGCATTAAAAATAGCAGAACAAAATGCTAAATTAAACAATACTCAAATAAACATTATAAATGATGACATCCTAAGCCTAAAAACTAATTTAAAAAAAACATTTGATATATTTGTTAGCAATCCTCCTTATGTAACAATGTCAGAAAAAAAAAACATGAATAAAAATGTTATTCTACATGAACCTCACATTGCATTATTTGTTCAGGATGATGACCCTCTTGTATTCTACAATAAAATAATACAGTTCTTTAAAAAATATGCAAACCCAAATGCGGTTTTATATTTTGAAATAAATGAAGTAAAAGCATCTCAATTAACCTCACTGTCTCAAAAATACAATCTTGATATAGAAATATTAAAAGACATTAGTAACAAAGATAGATTTGCTATAATAAGGGAATTGTAATAAGTCAACGGAGTAGTCTTGTAAGAAAAACTTAAGGCATTTTATAAATAATAGCGTTTATGCTCATTCCAACACCAACGGAAGCTAAAACAATATGATCGCCTGAATTTATGGAATGGTTTTCTAGTTCTCCTTTCATGATTAAATCTAGAAGTGTTGGTACAGTTGCAACAGAGCTATTGCCTAATTTGGAAATAATCATTGGCATTATATCTTTAGGAATATTGCTTTCAAAAAATAACTTACATAATCTTTCTAATATTGCTTTATCCATTTTCGCATTAGACTGATGTATTAATAACTTTTTAATATCTGAAAAATTTAAACCAGCTTTTCTTATACATTCATACAAAGCAATAGGGACATGTGTTATTGCATATTGATAAACGCGTTTCCCATTCATTTTTACAAACAATTTATCTCTAGGGTAATCGGGATTATAAGAATAGCCCATCCAAATCATATTATTACATTCATTTGAATCTGTTCTCATAGAATGTGTTATTATGCCTATAGGTTCGTCTGATTTTATCCCTTCTAAAATTACGGCTGCTGCGCCATCTCCAAATATCATTGAATCTCTATCATGAGGATCTAATACTCTAGACATTGTTTCTGCTCCAATAACTAATACTCTTTTAGCATCTCCTGATTTTATATAATAATTTCCTTGAATAAGACCTAGAACCCAACCAGGACAGCCAAATGTAATATCATAAGCTACGGTGTAAGGATTATTTATTCCTAATTTTGATTTTACTTTTGATGCTAAACATGGCACTAATTCAATCTTATTTCTTTCAGAATTGATGTCTCCAAAATTATGAGCAACAATTATATAATCTAAAGTTTCTTTGTCAACTCCTGATGTTTCTAAAGCATTTTTTGCGGCAAAATATGCAATATCCGAATTATTTATATTTTCAGATACATAACGTCTTTCTTTTATTGCGGTTATATCATGAAAGTTTTCTATAATCTCAGTAATAGGAGTATCATATTGCCTCCCATCTGAAAAAAAGAACTTATTATTAATAAAATCCTCATTTGCAATATTACGAGATGGAATATAACTCCCTGTACCTTTTATTATTGAAAAAATATTATTCATAAAAAATTCTTAAAAAATAATATTACTATGTAAATCTTTTACGCATTATATTATACAAGGTTTCATTTCATTTCCTTATTTATTAATAATTTAATAAATATTTATAAGCTGATCAATCCTGAAAACACAAATGTTGTATCTCCTGATAAGAATATATTTTGATATTTAGATTCAACTGAATAAAATCTAACATTAAGATTGCCTCCAAAAGTTTTGATATGCGTTGAATATTCACCATCACTTACACCATGTTTTTTGTGAAAAGCTATAACTGATGCAACAACACCAGTTCCACAAGATAATGTTTCGGCTTCCACTCCTCTTTCAAATGTTCTTACATATAGCTTACGTCCTTGCTCTTTGACGAAATTTACATTAACTCCATTTTGCTTAAACATTGCACTGTTTCTCAATTTACTCCCTTCACTATTAACATTAATTTCTTCAATATCTTCGTTAAAAACTACCAAATGAGGAGATCCAGTATTTAATAAATAATTTTTGCCTACTAAATTAATTTCTTTAACATCTTGCATCTTTAAGCAAATCTCTTTTATATTATTAATTGACGTAACAATACTTGCTTCATGTAAACCGTCAATAGCTTCAAACAAATAATTTGATTTAACTATACCAATATCAAAGGCAAATGATATAATACAACGAGCACCATTACCACACATTGTAGCCTCTTTACCATCAGAGTTAAAATACCTCATCTTAAAATCATAATCAGAGCTATTTTCTAAGATAATAAAGCCATCTGCGCCTATACCTAAATGCCTGTTGCATAAAAAACGCACTTCTTTTTCGGTTATTTTTATTAAGCTGTTTCTATTATCAATAAGTATAAAGTCATTTCCAGTACCATGATATTTAAAAAATTTAACATCTTGCATTTTATTTTCTAGTTTTATTTTAGTGTAATTTGGTTTGTCCTAAATTATTTCATCTAACTCTTTTATTTTTTTCTCGTCATTCTCTGGGATTAGCTTTTTGTAATCATCTGTATATTCTAAATAAAAATATTGTTTGTGTATTTGTATAAAGTATTTTTGGTTTAATTTCTTTACACTAATATTTTCAAAATCTTTTATGCCAAAAAGAACTATTTTTTTTCTTGACATTTTATATCCTTTATAATTTATAGGAGAGACCCAAAATTCGATTTTTATGGAAATTACTGGGTTTTTGTTATTTGAATTCCCTGAAACCAATGATTCGATTTTCAAGTTTTCTATTTCCTTTTGAATATTCAATCCCTTTATTTCCAACGTTTTTTCATAAATCATAACATCTTTCAAAACAACCATATCATCAACATTTGATGCAATTTTTCTAACGCTATCATTATCATTTTGTTGATTATAATCATCATCATAATTTTTATCTACATACATCTCCTCGTCATAAGAACCAATACTATCATAAAATATAGAATCAGCAGCAGTATTTCTTTTTATTAGAATCAAACTATCTATAATTTCTTTTTTGTCAATTTTTTTTAATTTTTTTTTATGATTTGCATTTAAAGAATTTATATTATCATGATTTTCAATGTATTTAGCATTAATATTATCTGCTATTCTCCCAATCATTCTATAATAATGAAACAAACTTAAATAGTTTTCTTCACTTTTATTGTAATAAGACCATAGCGTTGCTGCACCTATTGAAATGCCTAACAACAAGCTAACAAAAACAAGTAAAATATCATTTTTATTTACCTTTTTCATAAAAATCCAACTTCAAAAATAAATAAAAAATTACCACAAATATAAAAACACTAAAATAATTATTGTCCATGTATACAATAAGAAAATTTCAGTAAATATAAACAATGGGGAATTTTATTTGTCTTTTTATGTTTTTAAATAATGTCAATTTCCATTGGCAAATATTTTATTCCAAATTGTTCTTGCATTATATCTGTTTCCTTAAATCCTAGTTTCTTGTAAATTTCTGTGGAATAAGGAAATGCATGAACATAAAATTTATCAAGTTTAGGGTCTCTTTTTATGCAATTTTTTAATGCTTTTTTAAAAAGTTTTTTAGCAATACCTTGTCCTTGAAATATTTTATCTACAAAAAGTAAAGAAATATTTTTGTTGTCTCTAATCTCAATCATCCCAACTAATTCAATATTCACAAATGCAAGCAATATATTAACTTGATTTTCTTGTCTTGATGCAATTTTGGAAGGTTGTATCCAATCATAAAAGAATTGGTTACCTTCATCGGAATAATCAAAAGATACAAACTCGTCATATACTCTTTTTATTAATTGATAAACAATTACCTCTTGCCCTTTTTTATATACTTCTATTTTTACTGTATTCATAATGAATATTCATTAATAATTTTACAAAAATTGTTTTTTACTGTATTATCATCAACTATTTACAATTAGTATTAAGTGAATGCAAATATAAGCTTTTTATCATTGAATTAAAATTTTATTGTGGGGGAATAAACCAAGTTTGCATTTCATAATGTATATTTAAATATAATTTTAATATTGTCTTTAAATTTAAAATAAAAAGAGGCATTTTTTAATATGCTTTATTGCAATAAATCAATACTAGGGCAATATCTTAATAAAATTATCGAAGAATAAATGGAATTTTGATTTGGGGGATTGTGATAAAAATGCTATTTTTTGAGATAACAAAAAAAAATGAACAATATTTAATTTAGACGGTTAATCATTTGATTATTAGCATAAAATGCAGGTTAAAGGTTGATTATACAGAGTAAAAGCGAGGTTAAAGTGCTCTATATGTGCTCTATATGTACTGTATATGTGCTTTATATGTGCTCTATATCAAAAATTGATTTGGGTTAAACCAAAAGAAGTTACTAACTCCTCATATTTAAAAGTCATTATTGACTAAAAAGAAAAACTTCCTTTTTATATTGATTATAAAAATTAGAATTTACCAATAATTTATAACAAGCAAATTGATATTTTTAAATTTATAATGGACAATTTGGGTTTTAATGCCCTCTATATGATGTATTAAGTTGTTTTAACAACTCACACATTATATTTACAGTTAGTATTTTACAAAAAACAGATTAATACAACTTTATGCCGGACTTATTTGCTTTTCGCAGTATTTCAGAAAATAAATATTATTTATTTTTATCACAACTGTTTATATTTTGTTTATTTTTGTGATATTAATTACAAAAATAAAGTTTATGAAAAAGCAATTTATTTTAATTTTCATTTTATTAACAATTCAATATGTGAATGTTAAATCACAAAAACTTATTATTGATGAGTTTTTTAAACAATGTACTTATAAGTATATTCAGACAGATATGAAATTAAATAATTCATACAATGATCGTCGTTTTTTGTTTTTTTTTACAGATAATAATGAGTATTTTAATGGTGATTTTTATAAAAATTTTAAGTTTAACACAGGTCTTTATAATAATAGATATGATACGCTATTTAAAGGGATAAATACTCGCATAGAGTATATAACATATAATGATAAAAAAAACAGACAACTTATTCAAATTAATCATTTTGATAAAAATGGGCTCTTAAAAAGAATGTATAAAACTAAATATTATCCAAAGTTAACAATGGAAGAATATATTTTTGGGCCTGAAATAAATTCTATTTGTAAATACAGCAATGAATTTAAAAGTGTTCAAACGTACAGTAGCGAGTTTGATACAATAACTCAAACAGGAAAAGAAGTAAAACTATATGATAATGGAGATACCGCAATGATTAGTTTTTGGAAAAGAACTTTTCCAAAAACAAGTACAAGTATAAGCTATTCAAAGAATAAAAAAGGAAAACAAACAAGTATTTATTCTTCGAAGCTAGATGAGCAAAATAGAATTATAAGTTATTATTATCTTAATAATAGTTTGAATCATTATAATAGTTTAACGATAGACAAAAAATTGCAATGGAAAAGATATTATAAAAAATGTAAGCGAGATTCTGTTTTAGAGAATTATTATGTTTATACTTACAATGCACAAGGTCAAAATGAAAAGATTACAAAATATAATAAGAATGGAAAAATAATTAAAGAAACTTTATTTGATTGTAATCCATTGGGCATTGATACAAAATCAAGCAGCATAGAAAAACAAAATATCTGCAAAAATCTAATAAGTAATGCCGATGGAACTTTCTATACTTTGTATTTAGAAGAAACAAATAATAAGAATGATGAATCAGTTTATAAGGTTTTAACAATATATAATGCTGATAGTATTTTACAACAAATCAAGACATATACTCGGGATAATAAAATTAGAGATTCTTTATATCTTGACTCTACTCATTTGTATTTTAAGATTTATTATAGCAACAAATATTGCGAAGAATATAAATATTATTTTAATAGCGAACGCTTTTTGAAAATGGACAAGACTTATTTTTATAAAGGAGTTGTTAGTAATGAGTCTTTTTACGAGTATTTTTATGATGAAAATGGTTTATTAAATAAAATTTCGAATACTTATTTCCATTTTCACAAGAATAAACCAAAAAAGTATATGAAAACAATAGATTTTGTGAATGATTATTATTAGTTGGTTTATTGGTATTAGTTTTATATTGCACTTATAATTAAAAAGAAACCTTACATAGAATAATATTTTAGTTTGTTTTCGCTACAATATTTCTACTTTTCATTATTTGCAATATATTTGTATTTTGCTTAAAATAAATAATTTCATATGGCCTGTTTATACTTAGTTCCCTCCTTTTTAGGTATTGATGAATATGATAGCGTATTTCCTGCTGTAAATAGGGTTGTTATTTTTGATATTAAAACATTTATTGTTGAAGATATCCGCACCGCAAGGCGATTCTTAAAAAAAATAAAATATCCTCACGATTTTGAAGAAGTAAACTTCCTTATTTTAAATGAGCATTCAAAAGATGTTAAGACAGAAGATTATTTAAAAGATATTATAGAAGGAAAAGATGTTGCATTAATGTCAGATGCTGGAATGCCTTGCATTGCTGATCCTGGGTCTATAATTGTTGCTGCTGCTCATAATAAGAATATAGAAGTGAATCCTCTTATTGGTCCTTCTTCTTTATTCTTAGCTCTTGCAGGTTCTGGTTTTAATGGTCAAAGTTTTTGTTTTCATGGCTACTTGCCTATAAAGCCTTTTGAAAGAGTATCGAAAATTAAATCATTAGAAAGTCAATCCTCAAAGTTAAATCAAACACAGATATTTATAGAAGCTCCTTACAGAAATAACTCTTTAATAAAGGACATTTTATCAACGTGCAATCTCAATACTTATCTATGCATTGCAATAGACATCAATTCGCCTCAACAATATATAAAAACAAAAACCATAAAATGTTGGAAAGATATAAATATTGATTTCAACAAAAGACCTGCTGTATTTATCATATACGCTTTATGATGCAGGCTTTGGAATAGTAAAATTATTTAATAAAAAAAAAGAGGTTCACTTAAATAAAGCAAACCTCTTTTCTTAAGACAAAAAATAATAAATTATTTCTTACCTTTTTTAGCAGGAGCAACTTTTACATTAACAGATCCTGTTAATTCTGAACCAGCTTTAAATCTTACAACTTTTTTAGCAGGAATAACGATAACTTTACCTGTTTGAGGGTTTCTACCGTTTCTTTCGCTTCTTTCAGTAACACCAAAAGAACCAAAACCAACTAAAGAAATTTTATCTCCAGCTTTTAAAGCTTTAGATGTAGAAGAAATAAAAGCGTCAAGAGCTTTTCTTGAGTCAGCTTTAGTAAGCTTAGATTCAGCTGCAATAGCATCAATTAATTCAGCTTTATTCATTTTTTTTGTTTTAAATAATTAATAAATAATATTACTTAAAGGCAAATATAAATTAAAAAGTATTTACAATGCAAATATTTTTTAATATTTTTACGTATTTGTTAATAAATTCTTAGTTTTGTTAATAACCTAGGGTGTTTTAGGGTGTTTTTGCTCTTTTTTTCATTATATTTCGAGATTAAAACAGTAAGAATTTTCATCAATTTTATTTCCATTAAAAAATTCTTTAATATTCATTTTCTTTTTTGAGGCAATTTGTAGTTCTAAAATTTCAAGCCACCCATTTTTAGAAGAAATATAAAGGAATGATTTGTTATCTGAAATAATATTTCCAGGAATACATTCGCCCGAATAATTGTTATTAATTTTAGTTTTATATATTTTAATAAATAAAGGCTCTTTATTTTCTCTATATATATTAGAATATGCCCCTGGATATGGACTTAAACCTCTAATAAAGTTATAAACAACATTAATATCTTTATTAAAGTCAATTGCACAATCTGTTTTATGAATTTTAGGAGCTATTTTTAAATCTTTTGTGATTATGTTGTCCTGTTTTAACTCTGTTATATTCCCATTTCTAATATTATCAATCGTTTTCAATAATAAAGCAGCACCAGTAATTGCCAATTTATCATGTAGTGTTTCTGCATCATCTGTTTCAGTAATTTCTATTTTTTCAAAATCAATAATATTACCTTTATCAATTTCTTTATTAATAAAGAAAGTAGTAACTCCTGTTATCTTCTCTCCATTTATTATAGCATGATTAATTGGAGCAGCACCTCTATATTGAGGAAGAAGTGATGCATGCAAATTTATAGTTCCATACTTTGGAATAGACCAAACAGTTTCTGGCAACATTCTAAATGCAACAACAACAAATAAGTCTGCAGATAAATTAGTAAGAGTTTGAACAAAATCATCTGCTTTAAGTTTTTCGGGCTGTAAGCATTCTATATTGTTTTCTTTTGCATACTTTTTAATTGGGGATTCAATTATTTTCAAACCTCTACCAGCTGGTTTATCGGGCACAGTAACAATTGCAACCACATTATATTGCGAATCTATTAAATATTGTAAAGAAGTTAGAGCAAATTCAGGAGTTCCCATAAAAACTATCCTGAATTGATTTTTATCTTTAATCATTTAAACTTATGAAGGGGTATTATTATAATTGCTAGCAAACGATGCTTGTAAGTCAATCATTTTAATGGCAGCAATAGCAGAGTCCACACCTTTATTTCCATGCTTCCCCCCTGCCCTATCTACGGCTTGCTGTAAATTTTCAGTAGTTAATACTCCAAATATAATTGGAATAGAATAATCAGTATTTAACCGTCCTATTTCATTTGCTACAGCTTGTGAGATGTATTCATTATGTTTTGTATCACCTTTGATTACGCAACCAATACAAATTACAGCATTAACATTAGTGTTAAACTCTATAAACTTAAGAGCACCTAAAGGTAATTCAAAACTACCTGGAACTTTCTTTATTATAATGTTATCATCTTTAACTCCTTTTGCTTTTAAAACTTCAACAGCTCCTTGAAGCATTTTAGAGTTGATTTCATCATAATACCATTCAGAAACAACAATTCCTATTTTAGCGAATTCAATTGAGGGAAGGGCTTCTATTTCTGTGTTTATACTTGGATTAAAATTGGTTGACATTATTTATTTTCCATTAAAACTTTAACTCTTGCTATATATTTTTCAACTTCTCGTCCTTCTTGAGATCGAAAATGTTTTGTTCTTATTAGTTCGTAAGTATCTAATGCTTCTTTGTATTTGTTTAAATCTTCGTAAGCAAAAGCTGCTTTTAGTAAAAACATTGGAGAAGAAAAATTGTTTTCATTTTTTTCCGCTGCTTTTAAATAATACTTAATGCCTTCTTCTGTTTTTCCTAATTCCATATAAGCGTCACCAATTGCACCAATTGCCATAGGAGCTACGATCATATCATCTGAATCAAAACCTTCAAGAAGTGGAATTGCTTGTTCAAATTTTCCTAATTTTAAATTGCATATACCTGCATAATATTTTGCAATATTAGAAGATTTTGTAAAACTATAATCATCAATTATTTTTAAGAAACCAGGATAATTTCCATCTCCATTAAGGGCTTTGTTAAAGTCTTCTTTCTCGAAATATTTTTCAGCAACAAACATTTGATTTTGAGCTTCTGTTTCTTTTCCAGGGATATATACTTTTAAAAACAAGAATATTCCCATAACAACAATAATAATAGCTCCAACAATGTATGCAATTATCTTTTTGTTCTTCATTACAAAATCTTCTGTTTTGTCAACAGTTTCCTCAAAATCGAATTTGGAATTATTGTTTACTTCTACTTCTTCACTATTAAACATCTCGTCTTTTTCAGTTTTAGCCATAATGTATTATATTTTTTTAATATTATTTTTATTTAATATAAAATGAAGTGCAAAGATAACTTTTTTTTAAAAAAAAAATAATTTATCATTAATAGCATCATAAATAAATTTAATTTACTGATATTAATTTTAAGATATTGTTTTTAGAAGTCCCTTTACATGAGGTCTTTTAATCTGATATTTTTAAAGTATTCAAAATTTATTTCTCGAATTTCTTTAAATACTTTTCTTATTTTGCAATTTACTTCGTCTTTTATATGCTCGCATGGATGATAATATTTTTCAGATACGCAAGGGACTAAGGCTAAAGCGCCTTCAAAGAAACGAATTATTTCAGACATTTTAACTTCATCAGGAGATTTAATAAGGAAATATCCTCCTGTTTTACCTATTTTACTGTCAACATATCCTAATTTTTTCAAATCAAGAAGAATGCTCTCTAAAAACTTTCTAGGAATAATTTCTGTTTTCGAAATTTCTTTTATTTGTATAGGTCCTTTTCCATACTCTCTGCCTAATTTGATAAGAGCTAATAAAGCGTATCGTGTTTTTTTTGAAAGCATAAAAGAATAGCTATTTAATCATGTTTCTTGATTATATCAATAAATTATTAATTTAGTTTTTGAGTATATGTATCTTTTAAAACTTTAACAGGCTCCATGCCATATATTGTGTTTTCCTGAATAGCTTTAAGCACAGCACCTCCGCCTGTAAAAATATAGTATTTAGGATTATCTAAGGCAACAATATAAAGACCTGGCAATAATCTTTTCAGTTCTTGCATTGTATCACCTCCTCCGTATAATTTTACGGCTTCCCTATTTTCGTCGATAAGTTCATCTAAAGCAATTGTTCCTTCATTAAAGAAAGGAGTGTATCCCATTACTGCATTAACAAAAATGGTTTTTGCAGAATGAAAAATAGTTTGAACGTTTTCTTGTGCAAAAGATTTAGCAGAAACATCAAGGACATAGTTTAGTTTTCGCCCTTTTTCTATTTCATGTATATTTAAGACACGGTTTTTGCCTTCTAATTTACCTTCTAAGACGTCTGATTCAACAATGTAATCAAGTTCTATAAGTTTATTAGGATATTGTTTAGAGAATTCAACAAATTGTTTTGCGGATTCAAGGTCTTCATCAGTAATGCCTTCTATTTTAAATCCATATTTAGCACAAAGGTAAGCATTGTAAATTACGCCACCAAGCACAAGGTAATCAGCTGTTTTAAGGAGAGCATTAAGAGATTCTATTTTAGTATCAAATTTAGAACCAGCAACAACAGCAATAAAAGGTCTTTCAGGGGAGAATATTCTATTAAGATTAATAATTTCTTTTTGCATAAGAAAACCTGCGTAAGAAGGCAAGTATTTTACAATTTTAGTAGTAGAAGCATGAGCTTGCCAAGAACCAAAAGCATCATTCACGTATATATCTGCACAACCTGCAAGTTGATTAGCAAATCGTTCGCTACTTTCATCCTTTGCTTCTTCTCCTCTAAACCATCTAGTATTAGGCAAGTATATTGCATCTATTTTACTGTTTTTTAAATCATTTATCATGTGATTTATGGATGTTTCAATTCCAAGATATCCCATTTTATCATGTTCATAAAATTCTGGAACAGAAATTTTCACATGAAGTTTATTTTGGAGATAATCAACAATAGGTTGCACGGAAGTATCTTCGGATATATTAATTTCTCCTGTTTTTTTATCTTTAGGCCTTCCAACGTGTGACATTAGAATTATTTTTCCACCTTTAGCATTAATGTAGTATAGAGTTCCTAATGTAGCATCAATACGATAAGGGTCATGAATAATTCCTTTTTTAACGACATTGTGGTCAACTCTAACAAGTACAATCTTATCTTTCAAGTCAGCGTCTTGTATTAATGGTAAATTTAAATCCGTATTCATAATTTAAAAAATTAATGGTTTTGAAAAAAATTAGTGAGTAAATGTAATAAAATTTATTTAATAAAGATTTTTTAGATAAATTTGCTTAAAATTTCAATATAGGCAATATCAAAAAAATCTATATTTTTACAAAAATGAAATTATGATGAAAAACTTATTTTGGCTTTTATTATTTCAGTTTATTCTTATCAATTCTTATTCACAAGAAGAAATAGTTATACAAAAGTTTACTGCGCACAATGGCATTGTAAATTGTTTGACATATAGTCCTGGGGGAAAATACATGGTTAGTGCGGGAACAGACAGATTAATTAAGGTATGGGATATGAGTAATCGAAGTTTGTTATATAAAATAGAAGCTCATGAAGGTTCAGTAGAAAGTGTTGCATTTAGTCCTGACGGTAAATATTTAATAAGTGGAGGTGATGATAATTATATAAAATTATGGGATTTTTCAACGGGTAATATGATAAGAGCAATCAAGGCGCATAAAGATGTTATCAATTGTATAGCATTTAGTCCTGATGGTAAGTTTTTTGCGACAGCAAGTTCAGACAGAAGCGTTAAAGTTTGGACATTTCCTTTGTGTGATTTGGTTCATGTTGTTGAGCATTTAGATTTAGCTATTTCGGTTGCCTTTAGTCCTAATTCTAATTATTTTATATCTGGAGGTGAAGATAATATGGCAAAGGTATGGGATGCAAAAACTGGAAAGTGGGTAAGAACTTATAATCACAGTGCAGCAGTAAATACGGTAAGTTTTAGCAGTAATGGGAATTATGTTATGAGTGCGGGAAATGATAAAGTTATTAATATTTGGGATTTTATAAAGGATAAGAAAATAAGAGAACTAAAGGGGCATGAAAGTTGGGTTAACATTGCTATTTTTACAAAAGACTTTAAAAAGGTTATTAGTGCTAGTCAAGATAGCACGATTAAGTATTGGGAAATAGATAAAGATACTCTTGAGGTTTATGATTTAGAAACAAAGATATCGAAAATAAGAAGTATGTGTTTAAGTCCTGACGAAAAGTATCTAATACGAGGTAGTTTTGACGGAACCGTGCGAATAATAAATATTGAAGAGTCTTTAAATTATGCAAAATCAAAAAAGCCAAGTTCAAATCAAACTATAAAAAATGGCTCGTCTTTGCCATTTTCTGCGATATTTGATAATTCGAAAGATAATCCATTGCAGATAAACGGCGTTCGTTTTAAAGATGATAATGGGAATGATGTAATAGAGAATAACGAATATGCTGTTATTTTTTTAGATATAGAAAACACGAGTAAAGTTGATATTGCAAATACGACTTGTATGATTGCAGAAAGCACTTTAAATAAAGACATAACATATAAACCGTCTGTAAACATCCCATTAATTAAAGCTGGAGGGAAAAAAGAAATTAAATTTATATTAAAAGCAAATTCATCAGTTAAAGCTAGAAATACTAATTTTAAAATAAATTTAAAGCAAGCGAAAACAAATTATAATCCAATAATTGTTAATGTAAAAATAGAAAATATAAAATGAAAATACAAACAGCTGAAAGGGCAAATGAAAATAGTATAGATGATAGCCCTGTTTTTAAACGTCAATTATTTGCTTATGAATATTCAGCTCAATTTATAAAAGGGACTGTTTTAGAAATAGGATGTGGCGAAGGTTATGGAGCAAAATATTTATCTAAATATGCTGAAAAATATATAGGTATAGACAAGTATAAGACTTCAAATTTGGAAAATATTGAGAATATTGAATTTATACAAACAAAAGTTCCTTATCTGACTAAAATAAAATCTAATAGTATAGATGTTGTTGTGTGTTTCCAAGTTATAGAGCATATAAAGAAAGATTACATTTTAATAAAAGAAATAAATAGAGTATTAAAAAAAGGTGGTATTGCTATAATCTCTACTCCAAACATAAAAATGTCATTAACACGCAATCCTTTCCATGTAAGAGAATATACTATTCTAGAATTTAACGAAATGGTATCTTCTTACTTTTCCATTATAAAGTTAGATGGAGTATTTGGTGATGAAGTATTTTTGAAATACCATGAAGAGAATCGGATTTCTGTTGAAAAGTTTAGGCGATATGATATCTTTAATTTTGAGAAATGGCTTCCTTCTTGCATTTTAAGAATACCTTATGATATATTAAATAGTATGAACAGGAAGAAACTTAGCACTGAAAACAAGAATATAGTAAGTGAAATTACAACAGCAAACTTCTACGTTGCAACAGGAAATGAAAACTGCTTAGATTTCTATTGTATTTTAACTAAATAAATTTAAAAAAATGGAAGAATATCTTATTGAAATAAATAATGCTGATATATACCAAAACAAAATGATGGTGTTGAGCGAGGTGAATTTTAATGTTAAGCGAGGTGAATTTATTTATCTAATAGGTAAAAATGGATCAGGGAAGAGTAGTTTGCTGAAAACTTTATATGCAGATATTCCTTTAAAAGTTGGGGAGATAAAAATAGAAAATTATAATTTAAAGGAGATAAAGAAAAGAGAGATTCCTTATCTTAGAAGAAAGCTTGGAATTGTTTTTCAGGATTTTCAATTACTTATGGATCGTACTGTTAATGATAATCTTAATTTTGTGATGAAATGTACAGGATGGAAAGATAAATCTAAGATGAAAGATAAATTAGAAGAAGTTTTAACAAAAGTTGGATTGCAAACAAAAGGTTTTAAAATGCCGAATCAATTATCTGGAGGAGAACAACAAAGATTATCTATAGGACGTGCATTGATTAATGATCCGCATATTATTCTTGCAGACGAGCCAACAGGGAATCTTGACCCAGAAACTTCAGAGGGGATCGTTCAGTTATTAAAAGATATTAGCCAATCTGGACGAGTTGTTCTTATGGCAACTCATGATTATTCTTTGTTTACAAAGTTTCCTTCTAAAACTTTTAGATGTGAATATGGGAAAGTTATTACAGAATAAAAAACAAAAAAATGCATAACATTATGAAGAAAAAATATTTAATATTTACATGCTTATTTTCTTTAACTTTATTATTTCATGCGAATAAAACATTAGCCCAAGTTCTTATGAATCCTGAGCCTGAGAATTTAGGGTTAGTAAAATGGATGACGATAGAGGAAGCTGATAAAAAAGTTAAAATCGCACCAAAACCATTGATTATTGATTTCTATACAGATTGGTGCGGATGGTGTAAGCACATGATGAAAACAACTTTTTCGAATCCATACCTTGCTGAATATATTAATTCGAACTTTTATCCTGTGAGATTTAATGCAGAAACGACAGATACGATAGAGTTTCTTGGTTATAAATATTATAATCAAGGTATAGGGAAAAGGCCTCCTCATGATTTCGCTGTAAAAATGTTAAATGGGAAAATGTCTTATCCATCAACTGTTTTCATGAGTAATTATCAAAATAATAGTTTTCAATTTTCATTGTTAATTCCTGGATATTTAGATGTTCCAAAGATTGAACCATTTTTAGTTTTTACTGTTGAATATGTTTTCAAAACTACTCAAGCAGAAGAGTTTGCGGATAATTATAATTTGGCGTTTTACGATTCGATATTTGCGAAAGTAAAAAAGACGAAGTGGCTAACAATGAATCAGGCTGTAGATTCAAATAAAGTTAACAAGAAAAAAACAATTGTGTTTATTCATTCGAATTGGTGTAACTCGTGCAAAGTTATGAAGCAAAGTACTTTTGAAAACGAAGTGATAAATAAAATTGTTAGCAAGAATTATAACATGGTTGACTTAAATATTGAATCAACAGACACGATAAACTTTATGGGACAAAAGTTTTTTAACGAAAGAACTCAAGAAAAGCCTTTTCATCAATTTGTTTATGCTCTTAGCCAAAACGGGTTAACACTTCCTAGTATGGTAATCTTTAATGAGCAAATGCAAGTTGTTAATCTAGTCCCGTATTATATGTCTCCAAGCATAACGGAGGCTATATTGGAGTTTTTTGCGAAAGATGCATACAAAAATACGAAATGGGAGGACTGGCAAAAGACTTTCGTTGGTAAACTTCCAAAAAAATAATATATTCACTACAAAAAATTTACAAAATGCTTAAAAGAATTATTGAATGTGTCCCTAATTTCAGCGAAGGACAGGACATGAATATTATTAATGCAATCACAGACTCAATAAAAACAGTTGAAGGAGTAAAACTTCTTGATGTTGACCCAGGAAAAGATACAAACAGAACGGTAGTAACATTTGTTGGCGAACCGGAAAATGTTATAGAGGCAGCGTTTGTTGCAATAAAGAAAGCCAGTGAACTTATAGATATGTCGAAACATTCCGGCAAACATCCACGAATGGGAGCAACTGACGTTTGCCCTCTCATCCCTGTTTCTAATATTTCAATGGAGGAAACAGTAGAATTTGCAAGAAAACTAGCAAAGCGTGTTGGAGAAGAACTTCAAATACCTATTTATTGCTATGAAAATGCGGCGTTTAATAAAGAGCGAAGTAATCTTTCCGTTATAAGAGAAGGAGAATACGAAGGCTTACAAAATAAATTAGCAAATCCAGAATGGAAACCTGATTTTGGTCCAGCTAAATTTAATTCTAAAACTGGAGCAACTGTTATTGGGGCTAGGAGTTTCTTAGTAGCGTTCAATATCAATCTTAACACAACATCAACTCGACGCGCAAACTCAATTGCTTTTGATGTTAGGGAAAGAGGACGAATCAAAAGGGAAGGTGACAAAATAACAGGAAAGATAATCAAAGACAGCGAAGGCAATCCAGTATATGAGCCAGGAAGTTTGAAAGCTGTTAAAGCAATTGGATGGTTTATTGAAGAATATGGAATTGCACAAATATCAATGAATCTAACCGATGTAAACATTACACCTGTTCATGTTGTTTTCGAAGAAGTTTGCAAGAAGGCAAATGAAAGAGGAATCCGAGTTACTGGAGGAGAAATAGTTGGGCTTATGCCTTTAAAAACACTAATTGATGCAGGGAAATATTTCTTAAAAAAACAACAACGCTCAGTTGGTGTGTCGGAGCAAGAATTAATAAAAATTGCGGTTAAGTCATTAGGTCTAGATGATTTAAAGCCATTTAATGCGAAAGAAAAAGTAATTGAATATTTGCTTGAAGATGAAGAATCTAAAAAGCTTGTTGATTTATCAATTGTAGGTTTTACAAACGAAACTGCATCTGAATCTGCCGCTCCTGGAGGAGGGTCAATATCTGCAGCTGTTGGAGCATTTGGAATTGCACTTGCCACGATGGTTGCGAATCTTTCTGCGCATAAAAGAGGTTGGGATGATAAATGGGAATTATTTTCTAACTGGGCAGAAAAAGGAGAAAACATCAAAAATGAATTAATTAAGTTAATAGACATTGATACTTTGGCATTTAATAAAATAATGGATGCATTCAGTCTTCCAAAAACTAATGAAGAAGAAACAGCGATTAGAAAAAAAGCAATACAAGACGCAACGAAATACGCAATAGAGGTTCCTTTTTCCGTTATGGAACATACATTTAAAGCGATGGAAATAATTAAAGAAATGACAATTATAGGGAATCCTAATTCTGTAACCGATGCTGGAGTTGGAGCTCTTTGTGCGAGAACTGCAATTATGGGTGCATTTCTTAATGTTAAAATAAACTCTTCGGGATATAATGATAAAGAGTTTGTAAATGATATTATAAAGCGAGGAACGGATATTGAACAAAAAGCGATTCTTTTGGAAAAAGAAATTTTAGATATTGTTAATCAAAAAATCAAATTATAATTTATCTTAATTTTTCTAATTCAGGCTTAAGAAATATAAAAAAGAAATAAGGCAAAACGCTAAATGTGTTTTGCCTTATTTCTTTTTTAATTAATAATTATTTCTTTCCCTTTTTAATGCAGATTCGTCATTAGAAAAAACATAATAGATAATTGATGGTGTCTCATGTTCTTCGCTCACCCT
>Ga0154552_1031_pt1 | contig 42484 bp, 24 predicted proteins | sample RifGroF2_FD_105695 | JGI IMG/M metagenome (GOLD analysis project Ga0154552, IMG submission 105695) | Bacteroidetes bacterium GWF2_29_10
TAATTTGTACCTGTCCATTTTACATCTGTAGCGAGAGTGGCCGCAACATTAATTACGTTTTTATATGAAGCTGGATACATTGGAATTTCATTCCCATCATTTCCTGATGCTGAAATAATTATAGCTCCTTTATTTATAGTTGCATAGTTTACAACATCTTGGCCATATTGTCCTCTACCCGCAGAGCTTCCCCATGAACAATTAATTATTTGACAACCTTTGTCTGCTGCATAAATAATACCTTCGTAAGCGGCAACAAGAATTCCAGTTGAATTAGCCACTTTAACTGGTAATATTTTAGCATTAAACCCTACACTAGCAATACCATTTCCATTATCTGTTTTTGCACCAGCAATACCTGCAACCCATGTTCCATGATCTCCATTAGGAGATGGATTATTATCTCCATCACCTAAATCCCATCCTCTAAAGTTATCTATATATCCGTCTCCATCATTATCAACTCCATCAATTACATCATTATAGTTATACTTAATATTATCAGCTAAGTCTGATTGATTAGTAAAATCAATACCCGTATCAATAATTCCTATAACAACATTTGTATCTCCTTTTGAAACATCCCACGCTTGAATAGCTTTAATTAGGTATAAGTAATACTGACTTGCTAATAAAGGATCTGAAGGAATATAAAATGGTTTTGGAATAATTTTCATTTCAACATATTCAAACATGCCTGTTGATTTAAGCATATTTATAATTTTTCGTGTTTCCATAGAACTACTATACTGCAAGTTGTAAATCAAGCTTAAATCAACTAATTTATCTTTTGAAGTATTTGACTTTTCTTGAATAACAGGCTTATGGTTTGGAAACTGACTTTTAATTTCTGTTGCATTTATTTTCTTTAAAACATTATTTAAAGCATTATTTGATTTTTCCTTAATAGAATTTCTATACTCTGGTTTTAGCTTAATTATTAAAGTGTTAATTGCATAATCGTCTTTATCATTCAAACTATTTTGTGAAAATAGAAACATTCCGTTAAAAATTATACTTAACGATAACATTATTGAGTAAAATTTATTCATAAAGGTTTAAATTTAAAACATAAAAATACTAAATACAAAGATAAAATAAAATTTATAATTACTATAATTTTAATAAAAAAGATTTTGGGTGTTTCAATTTTAATTAATGTTTTATAAACTTTTTATTAATTATCTGTTTGTTTAATGAACTTTGATTTGCATTTATATTGATTATTGCAATGTATAAGCCTTTTGATAGTTTTGAAATATTTAATTGAATGCTGCTTTCTCCTCTTCCCAATTTTATATCAACATTATTAATAGTTCGCCCAGTGATGTCTTTTATTTCAACATTTATTTTAGTATTAGCAAAATCGTTTAAAAAAGAAAACTCTATATATTCTCTTGCTGGATTGGGATACATATCAAGTAATATAACATCAGGTTCATTTAACATAACTTCTACTACGTCTGAATATCTATAATTTTTATAATAATTCAAATTTTTTAATCTGTAATATGATAATCCAATATATGGAGTTTTATCAATTAAAGAGTATAATTGAGATGTGCCAATATTTGGTTTACGAAGTAAAGTTCCTACTGAATCAAAATCTACTGCATCATAACTTTTTTCCACAGTATAAAACTCGCTAAATAAATCATAAGGGGCTTCCCATTCTACTAGAACCCATTTATTATCTATTGGTGTAGCCATTATTTCGCATAATCCTATTTTTCTATGAGAAATTGCAGCCTGACATTGAGTATTTATAATAACTACAGTGTGGTTTTCGGCAGTACATCCATTAGCATCAGTAATTGTAAGATAATAGTCTCCTGTTTCTTTTACACTTATAGTTTGAGATATTTCTCCTGTACTCCAAGAGTAAGAAGAAGCAACTGTTGATGATAAAGCAATTGAATCTACGCCATTAATAGAGTCATGTTCGAAATTACCAGGAGTTATATTTGCTACAGGTGCTGAAAATACATTTACTACAATAGGTGCAGAAAATACAGAGCATCCAACTTTTACAGAATAACTACCACTTGTTTTAACTGTAATTTCTTGTGTTGTTTCTGAGTTTGGAGCCCAGGAATAGAAAACCCCTGCACTTGCAGTAAGGACAACAGAATCTCCTTCACAAAAAGTAGTAGGTCCATCTGGGGTTATTGTAGCAGCAGCATTTGTTCCGACATTAATATACCCAACAGATATTGCAGGTTCACTATATCCATTATTATCATTATAAACAGTAAGAGTAACAGTGTACGTCCCTGGAGAATTATATGTTATTATTGGATTTTGAGCAGTAGAAGTATCTGGCGTTCCCCCTTCAAAATTCCAGAACCATTTTGTAGGAGAATTAAGACTTGTGTCAATAAAAGATACAGTTTCTCCTTGGCAAATGTTTGTGTCAGCTGTTTCAAAACCAGCAACAGGAGCACAAAGAGGTTTAAATACAGTCATAACAAAACCATCATCTTCACCTCCTAAGAAAAACGACTGACAACGTCTTTGATAATTGCTTATGGAAGAAAAACCATCGTCTTTACCTCCTAAATACATATTTGTAAAATCAGGAGGAGGACAAATAACTTGAGCTATATTCCCCATTGTGAATCCGTCTTCTTCGCCTCCAAAGAAAAATGAAGAACAACTAATTTGTAATAATCTTGAAGTAGAGTGACCATCGTTTAGTCCTCCAAGATACATATCTGTAAACACTGGAGGAGGACATGCTATTTGAGCAATATTTCCTATTGTAAAACCATCCTCTTCTCCTCCAAAGAAAAATGAAGGACATTTATTTTGTATTTTAGAATTTTCAGAACTTCCATGACCAATACCTCCATAATACATATCATCAGAAGAAGGCTGTGGGCAACCTAAAACAATATCAGAACCACTAAAACCATCATCTTCGCCTCCTAAAAAAAATGTAGGACATCTTTCCAACTGTTGATTAGAGCTTCCATATCCATCGGAAATACCACCAAAATACATATTGTCTGGAGTAGGAGGATCGCAAATTATACTTAATTTTTCAACATAAAACCCATCTTCTTCTCCTCCCATAAAGAAATTAGGACAACGATAAATATTTAATTCTTGTGAAGCAAAACTATTCTCCTCTCCTCCAAAATACATATTGTTTGGAATAGGAGGATCACATAAATATGTAGATGTAATCATATCAAACCCATTCCCTTCACCACCACCGGCAATAGGGCATATTCTAAGAATAGAATCTACTATAACATACCCACCTCCAGAAGTATTTACAGCTTGTATTTCATATTTTGCCCAAAGCCCATAACCATAAACAGAACTTAAGTTATAAAACGTTTTTTGTGTAGAATCTGATGATATATTTAATTTTGTTGAGTCAGTAACTCCATCTTTATTAGCATCCAATAATAATTGATATGTGAAAATTTCGCTACCCATTGTTGGTTTATCCCATTTTATACGTAACACATCATTACAAGTAACAAAAGATGCATCTCGTCTATTAATAGGAGTAGCTGGCAAAGTTGTAAAAGTTTCTTCATTACCATATGCCGTACCATCGGCATTTATTGCATAAGCTCTAATGTAATATAATGTATTAGGAATTAAATTATTTAAATTGCTAACAAAAGCGCCTAAACCTGCACCATCATTAGTGCAATCAACAGATGGATTTGAAGAAGTCCCCCAACATACACCTTTTGCTGTAACAGGGGAACCTCCTATGTCTGTAACATCTCCACCAGTAACAACAGAGCTAGTATCAATTAAGGATACTGCATCTGTAGTTAATGTAGGTAATTGAGCTTTAATTACTACACTAATTATTAAAAAAATAAATAATATTATATGTTGCTTCCCATTTCGCATAAATTGCTATATAATATGTTGTTTTACTACAATATTCATTTTAAAGTTTAATAAATTTCCATGTAAATAAATTTTTTCTAATATTTTTCTGTTTATTTTCAATGATATTAAATATTAAAAAATATGGTCCACTTTCCATTTCTGAAACATCCAAAGAATTATGATTATCTCCTTTTCTAAGATTTACTTTCTCTGACATTAATATTCGGCCTATTACATCAACTATTTCTATGTTTAAAATAGTACTATCTGTATCTGAATTAATAAGATAAGTAATTTTATTATCAACAGGATTAGGAAATATATTCCGAACTTTTATGTTTTTAGGATATATATTAACAGCAATATACCCCACATACTCACTTTTACCATCAAAATCTGTTTGTTTTAATCTATAATATGATGTTCCAAATACTGGTTTCTTATCATAATATTGATAAAATGACTTATTTTTTTTAGTTCCATTTCCTTTAACAGTAGCTATTATAGTCCAATTTTCATTATCTTTTGTTCTTTCTAAAGTATAAAAATCATTATTTTCTTCATAAAAAGTTTCCCATTTAGTTAAAACCCATTCATTGTTTATAGGAATACCTGAGAAATAATTAAGATTTATTCCTAAAGCGGCTTCATTACAAACTCCTCCTATCTTAACTTTTGCTTTCGAAGAGCGCTTAGAACATCCATTTACATCAACCGTTTCCACAAAATATGTTCCAGTGCTATTTACAACTATTGAGTCTACTGTTTCTCCATTAGGAGACCAGATATATGAAATATTTGTTTCTGTTTTTAAAACTATAGTATTATAATCAAATCCATTAGTTGAAATTTGAGGTTTAATATTATTATCCATTAAAACAACGTTAACAGAATCAGCAGGCACATAGCAACCATCAACAGTAACCTTGTAGGTCCCTGTATTAAAAGCTGTTATAGACTGCGATGTTTGACCTGTTGACCAAGTATATGTGTGCCCCGCAGGAGCAGTTAATTCAACCGAACCACATTCACAAAATGAAGTAGGACCACTTGCTGTAATCGGATCTGCTGTTTTAAATCCAACTAATATAAAATCCGTTTTTCTAATAGTGTCACTTACTGAATCATTAGAAGCGATAAGCATAACATCATATAATCCAGAATCGGGATAATTTATAGAAGGATATTTACTTGTTGATGTGTCTGGAACTCCTCCTTCAAAGAACCAAGCGAAATTAGTATAATCATGCACAGTATATTCTGGAGAGAATCTAACACTTTCTCCCGTACAAACAGAATCTTCAGATGCAATAACATCCAAATCAGGACATGATTGAAATAATAACCCTACAACAAAACCATCCTCTCTACCCCCTGCAAAAAAAGTATTGCATGTTAGTTGAATAAACCTATTTGCATTAAATCCATCGCTTTGACCTCCTTTATATAAATCAGAAAAAGGCGCTTCTGGACAAACAAAAAATATGGTATTACTTGCATTTGCTCCATCATATGTGCCTCCAGCAAACATCGATTGACATCGCTCTTGTATAGAATATGAAACTCCAAATCCATCACTTAAGCTTCCTTTATACATATCTGTAAATATTGGCTCTGGGCAATTAGAAATATTCACACCAATAGCATCATCTCCTCCATTATTTCCTCCTGCAAACATCAATTGACATCGCTCTTGTATTAAAGAACTGGACGTTTGTCCTATTTCTTTTCCTCCTAAAAACATATCTAAAAGTTCTATGCATGTTTCTATATGTTCTCCTAAAGCAAACCCATTTTCTTGCCCTCCACTAAACATTCTTATACATAAAGATTGAATATATTTATTTGTATTCTCCCCCATATCTTTTCCTCCTTTGTACATGTTTAAAAATGTTGGTGGAGGACATGGATATTTATAAAAGTTTACATCATGTCCATCTTTAGTTTTTCCTCCTAAAAACATTGATTGACATCTTATCTGAATTTGTTTCCCTATAGAAGCTTCTAACGATTTGCCCCCTTTATACATTCCCAAAGGATTAGGTGATGTGCAAGGGTATTTATATAACAAGCATTCAAACCCACCAACTTGTCCTCCCGTATATTGGGAAAAAAGATTTATGGTATTTGTTAATAAAAATAACATTAATATTATATTTTGAATGCCTTTATGCATTATGTTTTATAATAAGGCTTTATATATAGAAAATCTTACTAAGGAAACGAACGAACTCCTCGTCCACCAACATTTGCAAGTCTTGTTTGAGTAGTTGTTCCTGCTCCATAACCACCTGAATATGTTTGGTTATTATACCATCCCCAACATACAGTATAAACACTATTACAAATAGATGTATTATTATAACTTCTGTCAGAAATACGTGCTTCAGATGCAGCTCTATCCCAAGCCCCTCCTCTAAATTCAATATTCCACCAAACTAAACTACACTCACCTCGACCTCCAACAGCGGCCCATGCACCTTGGTAATATGCAGGTCCCCAACCAGCAGAATTATAATCACCAGCCGCAGTCAAAGATCCATCTCCATGTATTGTAGATTGAAGTGTATATCCTTGCCTATTTGCAAATTGCCCTCCTGTAACTATCTCCATAACATTTCCCGACATGTCCATTATGCCATAATATGTAGCCCCTGCAGTAACTCTGGTAGTAGTATCTCTTGCTGCAAAACCTACTCTAAGAGGCCCATTGGCACCCAAAGCTGAACCATAAGCACATAACCCATACCCTCTTGATTGCGAAACTTCTGTTGCACTACCAACGGTACCTGTAAGTAACGAACTCTGTGCCTGAGTAATTTGAGTAGTTCCCCATGCATATTCTCCTGCAACTTGACCTATAGGACCACGACATGCTTTCTCATATTCGAAATTACTCATAGGTCGAAGTCCAGACCAATCAAGATAAGTAAGCAAATCATTCCAAGTAAGATAGTTCATTGCTATATTTTTTCCATCAAGATTACTGTTAAAAGCATCACCCGGAGCTGTTTGTAAGTCACACCCATATATAGCTGGAGTTTTTGGAGCTGTTGTGGATATACCTGACTGAATTAATTTAACACCATTCCTATTGCTACAAGTTGCTTGCATTGCACAAGCTCCAGACAATCCAGGAACTGTATTTGGAAGGATAGAAGTACGAGTGGCTTGTTGATCATAAGTTAGTGTATTTAAAAATTCCACCCATTGATTTTGTGATATTTCATATTTCATACAGTAAAAAGCATCATATCCTTTAGGATAAGCAGCTGGAATACTTTGGTCATTACAAGCATATTGGAAAAAATAATTTCCTCCTGTTCCTGTACATATTGAGGAAGTTAATATCGCATTCTCCGAACTAATCCATTGCGCAGGGATATATCGATTTGAACTGTTATCTCCAATAACAAACGCAGCTTGAGGAACATATACCATTTCAATACCAAAAACTTTAAAATTATAATTACCTGCTGCATTAGACAATTTTATTTTAACATAAGTTGCTGTTATTTGACCTGTCCCATCATAAGCTCTTTGAATAAATATACCCTTTTGATCTGTTACAAGTTTTATCTCCAATGGCAATCCTGAAGCAAAAGAGTCTTGAGCCGTATGCATGTCTCCATGTACCCAAGGATTAGTTGTCTCACAATTTACAGCAGCAGGATCAACTAATTGTGTTTTTACAAAAATCCATACAGCATCATAATTATTAGGAGCCATGCCTGATACTCTCCAGCTATTATCCCATGAGAGATTAAAGCTAAGAGATGAGTTTGCAATACCTGGGTTTAAACAGGTTACATTAGTTATCCTTACATTATTTGCGTTAATTGTAAAAATAGTTAAAATAAATGCAAATAATAAAAACCTTATTTTTAAAGGCATTTCAATATGTATTTTTTTCATCGTTATATTTTTTTTCATCGTTTATATTCAATAATTATTTTAAATTATCTAACTCCTCTTCCTCCAACATCTGAAAGCCTTTGGTCAACATCATTACCAAAACCATAAGGAGCAACTCCTCCGCAAAGAACAGAGTTTTGAGAACGATCTGATGTTCTAACTGTGGTATTCGCACTTTTAAAACTACCTCCACGCATTTCCATGTGCCACATGTTACAAGCTCCAACAACACTTGGAGAAGCTTGCCAATTAGGAATATCTGCTTCTCCTGTTGGAGTAAGAGTTCCATCCCCAATATCCGTTGAAGCTGAAGTTATTTTATATCCAAGGCCTCCTGCATTATTTCCTCCACTAACCATTTCCCAAAGATTACCTCCAAGATTTTGAACTCCATAATAGGCTGCTCCAGCAGTAGAACGAGTAGAAGTACTGGTAGCTGGAAATCCTACTCGAAGAGGACCTTTATCTACAGCTGCTCCATAAGCGCAAAGCCCTTGATTACCTGTGGAGTTTGAAGTCTCAGTTGCTAAACCCGCATCCGTAAGATCATTACTAACTGCCTGCGTAATAAGGGTACTTCCCCAAATATATTCATTTGCTAATCTCGCTTCCTTACCTCTTGCTACTTTTTCAAATTCAAGATTAGTTATTGGTCTAAGACAGGCCCAATCCAAATAAGCCAACAAATCACTCCATTTAAGAAAGTTTGAGGCTATTGATAATCCATCATTAGCACTATTAAAAGCATCACCTGGAGCTGTAACCAAATCATTGCCATAAAGAGCAGACCTCGTAGGGTTAATACCCTTATCTATTATTTTAATGCCATTACGATTAGTACAGTTTGTTACCATAGCACAAACACCTGTAAGTCCAGGATCAGAAGATGGAGCAACTGACGTTCTTGTAGTTTGTTGATCATAAGTAAGCAAGTTTAAAAATTCTACATATTGTTTTTGTGAAATTTCATATTTCATACAATAAAAAGCATTATAGCCCTTAGGATATGTTGCAGGAATATCAGCTTGAATTCCTCCTCCAGCAGCACCTCCAATAATCAAATTTTCACTAGCAATATTTAAACTACTAAAAGTATTAGTACTAGCTCCATCTCCAAGATTAAAAGCTCCAGCAGGAACATAAGCCATTTCTATTCCTACAACAGAAAAATTATACGTACCTGCACCAAGATTCAGAGTTATAGTAGCAGTTGTAGGCTGCACAGTTCCTGTCCCTGGATTTTCTCTTTTTATAAAAACACCTCTATTATCTGCAACCCTTACAATTTCAAGAGGATATCCTATAGCAAAATCCGTAGAAGCACTACTCATAAGAGAATGCTCCCATTTTAAAAGGGATTCACAATTAGGAGTAGTTGTTGGAACATTTTGATATTTTACAATAATCCATATCGCATCCCACACATCATCAGTTCCATTGTTTACATACCAGGAATTATCCCAGGAAATAACAAAACTTATCTGAGGATTAGGCAAGCCTGGGTTTGTGTTTGTTACATTGGAAATAGACAAATTATTTCCATATAACGAACTGGCAAATAGCAATATAAAAATTGCTATGACAAAATAGTACTTTTTCAACATAACATAAGTATTGATTTGGTTAATAATTTACTTTAATTTTACTTAAAAATTTAATAAAAACTTTACACAAAAATAACTATTTTTTTTAACAAAATCAATAGTTCGAAAATAATTACGTAATATTCTTTATGTAAACACTATTAATTACTTACGTACATTGAGCAGTAAGCTTACAAAAATCTAAAGAATATGGTAAACCATCACATTGTTATAACACTAACATTTATCTAGATTTTCTAAAAAATTTATTAAATGAAAAAACTGGTTGTGTTTAACAGACTTTTTAGCAACAATAATTTCTAAATAATAAACCACCGTTTTTATAATTTTTACTATTTTTATAACACTTTAATAATCAATCTGTTAAACAAATACATCTAACTTGCTAATTTTCATTGCGTTATATGCTATTACTTCGCCTTTACTTCGCCTTTACTTCGCCTTTACTTCACCCTAATTTCACCCTAAAGTTACCCTAACCCTACTTCATTTACTAAAACACTAATAATAAGCACAATATACAAATATAGCAAAACATAACGCATGCCTGTCTAATTCTATTTTTTGTGTAAACCTATTTTAGGACGAAATAGCTTTATAGTACCTTTTATGTACTGTTATAGTACCTTTCATGTACCTTTCATGTACAGTAATAGAATTTTCATACTGAAAATCAAGCATTTACACAATTACCTAAAAATCAATCTCGTACAACCTATTAAAGTGCCTTTAATTACCAATTCGCATGTATGGGTATATAAAAATCCGTGTAAATCCGCGTTGAGTAGCATCTGCGTCATCCACGTTCCATACACTTGGCAATCCCTTCCCTTCCAAACACCACATTTCAAATCCCAGAGGGATGGCATTATTGTAGAACCACAAGCGTTAGCCAGTGGAACAACACAAACAAAATAAATTTCCATCAAATTTGCACTGTCCTGTCAAAAGGCTAAATCCCTACTTATTTTCAATTTGTCACTATCGTATCAGATTGTCGCTGTCTTTTTAAACTTGCCCATAACGCTACGCAGCTACCCGAAAGTGATGATTTCGTAACACGTCAACCAAACACAAACTTTGATATAGGTGTTGTTATGTGGCGTTATTTTTCGATAGTGCGTCTTTCAATTTTTGTCCTAATTCAGTTATTGTTGTCGGAGTCATTACTTTTGAAATATCATTGTCAAAACTAGCAGGATTTTCAATATATGAAATTTTATTTAATTTATAAATAAATGGATTTTGGTAGTTCTGTGGCATTTCTTCAATTACTTTTTCACAAACCTGTTTGCCAATGTCTCTTCTGTTAATTCTAATTGCAATTTCAATGTAATGAGTCAAACCGTCTAACACTAAATTCCGGCAACTTGGTGACAAGGTCATTAGGTCTATATCCTTAACAACATTGAATAGGTGTCCACCAGGATATTTAAATATTTCTTTAATACGTTCTTTCTGTTCATTATGAAAATTGTCATACTCGGATTTTGATATTTCATTAAACCTAAGTTTGCTTTTAATTTCATCTCTTTCAGAAACCACCATTATTGATTTATAAGTGGTAAGAATTCCTAATAATTCTAAATAAGTTTCTTGATTTAATTTAGGTTTCGCAGTGAAAAAATCTTGGATAATTTGAATTGCAAGATATTTAGAGTCTACTGATGAATCAATCCAAGCAGATGTTACATATCTTTCAATATAGATAGGGTCTTTTTTGAAAATTTGAAAGTAGTCTTGATATAATTTAAGTGCTTTTTGAACTTTGCTTTTATAAGAAATCAAATAAACAGCAAAATTAATAAGAGCTGTTCTTTTAATATCATATGGAGTTTTTTCTCTATTTAGTATATAGCGATATTTGTTTTCAACCTCAGGTTCCGATTCAATGAGACGACTTGCGTCTGCGTTTTCAAGTAATGCAATTTCGGTTGGGGCTCCTTTTTCAGTATTTATTAAGTTAAATCTATTTGTAATATTCCCATCAAATTCAGGACCTTTATTTTGATAGTAGATTTTCATCAACTTATATATTTCGGGCGAATAAACCTTGAAAAAATCCTTGTCTTCAACTATAATAATTTTAAGTTTTATTAATTCATTCAACGAATTTTGAAATTCATCCTCTTTGTCCTCTTTACTTAAAATAAATTTAAGATTGCCAAGTAAACCGGACAAATCGTTTTCTTCTACCAATAAACTAATACCTAAAAACATATTTTTAGCATCAGTTGAAAGGTAATCATATATTCTATCGTATAGAAAATTTATCGCCTCTTTTGTTGACTTAATTTCAGTATTTAGAGCATCAGTTAAGGTCCCTTTTTGGGCAGAAAATATTCCTAATTGAAGAATAAACAAAGGTCTTCCAGAGGTAATTTCAAAAACCTTTTTAACTATATCCTTGTTTTTTAATTCCTTTTTTAATTGTTCTATGTTGAAAGATGGGGTTTCATTTTTAATCGCCTCTTGTAAAAAAACAATTGATTCTTCCTCTGTTAACTCTTTTGTTTGTATCTCTTCTCCTGTAATAAGGGTTGCAGCCCTTGTTGTTAAAACAACTTTATGATGATTTATATCAAGCTGTTTTATGAAAGAAACAATTCTACCTTTCTCATCTTTAGTGAACGTTTCAAAGTCATCAATAATTATTAAAAGTTTACCAGAGTATTGAATAATTGGCTCTGTTGCAAACGAGGAATCATTAAAAAGTATTAGATTTATTTTTGAAACAATTCCTTCCAAAGATGAAATTCCATCTGCAATTGGCTTTATCTTACCTTGATAATAATTGTAGTATCTATCTTTTGCTGATAAAAAAATTATGTAGTCAAATTGTTTACGTTCTTGATTACATAAAATTTCACAAACTCTTTGAATAGAAGCTGTCTTGCCAACTCCACCGTGTCCCCAAATGGTAGCAAATACAGAAGCTCTATTTTTCTCCAAAAAATCGGTGACTTTTTTTGTTATTCCTATATCAATATATTTTTTGAAATTATTGTCAAACATATTAATGACTGTTCCATTTGCAGATTTTCTCTTTATATTGTCGGTTGAAATTGAAAGTCTTTCAAATTCAACAACCTCTGAAGTAAAAAAAGCTGTTTTAAGAAGTCTATTAAATTTCGTTCTACCAGTTAACTTTTCTTCTATTGAACAGAATGTATAAAATTCAGATTCACTTTCGATTTTGATGAAAGGCGATAATCTTAAATATTCATTATTTTTTGAGTATAAGTATATGTCACCAACATTGAAGGAGCAAATTCCCTTCGGACAAGTCCAAGCAAGGTATGTTGTACCATTGGACTTGTATGAAATCCCTCTATAAGCTTCTTGGTCTTCTTTTGTTACTTTTATAATGTCCGCTTCTGCAAATATTATACAAGTTTCAGGCGTTTCAATTATTTCAAAAAAAGTTTCGAAAAAGTCTAAATAATTTTCTGTATCATCCTCAAACGAAAATCCGTGTCCTATTTTTTCATTTCTAAAGCTAGGGTATTCGTCAATGAATTGATTTAATTTCTTTAGTCTTTTTGTTCCAAAGAACTCATTATAGGTATCTAGCTTTCTAATGATTGAAACAATTATTCCAATTGATGGTTTTAAGATACAATTTACAACGTATTCTCTTTCGTCAATACTTATTTTTGTCCAGTTTTTATTCCATAAATATGATAGGATATAAATTAATAAAAATTCAAATTTAGATTGATAATATACTCTAAGGTCCGATTTTTGTCCATCCGACTTTAAGAAATTAATTTTTCTGTTTATTTGGCTTAGTATATAATTATTCATTGGTCAATTGTTTTTGTCTGTTTTAAATTTGCCCACAACTTGTATATATGTATCACAAAATTAGTCATATACAACTATTTTGGGGTGTATAGGAGCCATAAAATATCCTTTCTATTATTTTATAAATCATCAAATGGGCTTTTTTATATTTTAAATACATATCGCAAATTTACATTTTTATTTTAATTAATCATTTTTATTTATTCAATTTCTCAGTCTGTTGATAATATCTTATCCCCGTCTTCTAGCATTGGCGGTAACGGTGGCAATATGGTCTGAAAGGGATTGCTGAGAACTTCACTATCAATATGCAATGAAATTGATGTGGGTGAAGAGCTTCGCATACCACTAATGCCCTTTTTGGCTATATTGCATGTTAGGCAAAGTTAATTTATTTCATCTTCTTCATATGTCATTGAAAAAAAATCCTTTGGATTATAGTCACCTAAATAACCAGATGGTATATTTTTAATCAATTCATACCTTTCAATGTATTCACTTTCTTTCCACTTTTTCCCAAATCTAGAAACAATATTAAAAAAGAAGACATAAAGTTCTGGGTTAGATAATTGAGCTCTTAAAATCTTTATGTATTGTTTCTTCTCTTCTATTGTTAAATATTGGTCGCTATCAATTAATTTAACCGCATTATATAAATTTCGGAAATAGCTACTTAAACTTGTTTGATTTGTTCTTCCAATCTTTTTGGAATCAAAGTTTTTTGCTTCAAGCAACAATTTGGCAATTTCATTCCCTTGTTTATATCTAGACAGTTTATTATCAGTGAACTTCTCCCAATCTTTATCTATCCCATAATAAAACGCTACATAGACAATATCAATGATTTCATCATCGCTTAGTTTTAATTTTAAATCACTTTTGATTTTGTTTACAACACCAAATAATTCAATTAATTGAAGTTTGAAAATTACAAAGGCTCTTCTGCCTTCAATTTTATCTTCTTTTCTAGCTGGGTCAATATGCGAAATACTTAATTGCTTTACATTCTCAGTATGATAATCAAGCATTTTAAAGAAATTGCTACCCGTTTGACTTTTTTTATTGTCTATGTTTTGCTTAATCAATGTTACTAAAATCAGCAGTGTACTAGTTATGGCAAACAATGACCCAATAAATCCACCAAAAAAATCACCAAACTTTGATGCTAAATCAGGGTTAATTTGAAATGAAGTATTATAATACGCTTTATTAAAAACTGTGAAAAAGAATATTATAAATCCAACTAATCCCAAAAAAGCTACAATTATCCATAAAATTCGAATAGTTCTTATTAATGCCATATTATCATAGTTTTAAGTGTTGCTAATTGTTTCTTTTAATGTTGCCCACAACTTATATATATGTGCCATAAACTTGGTTCTATACAACCATTTGGGCATATAGGAACCATCATATATTTATTTTTATAAACCATCAATGGACTTTTTAAATACATATCGCAAATTTACATTTTTATTTTAAGTTAATCATTTTTATTTATTCAATTTCTCAGTCTGTTGATAATATATCGTCCGTCTTCTAGCATTGGCGGTAACGATGGCGGTATGAGACCATTGCAAAAAGTACATTTTAATAATTTCGTTATTAAATCTCACTAATTTTTTAGATTTTGCTATTGATTCATCAACAATTTATCACACAATAATAATATGTAGGGGCAATCCCTTGCTGTTGCACACATTATTACCAATTCCCATGTATAGGTATATAAAAAATCCGTGTAAATCTGCGTTGCGTAGCATCTGCGTCATCCGTGTGCCATACATTCTCGCCACATCTACATCCGTGTTCCATACACTTGGCAATCAACACAAATTTCAAATCCCGGAGGGATGGCATTATTGTAGAACCACCTACGTTAGTGGGTGGAACAAAACAAACACACCGAATTCCTAGCGCCGAAGGTGCAACATATTCTTTTTTAAATTATAAAAAAATGGTCATACTATTTCAGGCATTTACATAAAAAAAGCAAAATTTATTAAAAAAAATTAACAACGAATTATTAATTTTAACGAATTTAGCAAAAATTTAAATATCAATAAATATGGTTAGATTTTTAATTCTAATTTTAATTGTAATAGCAAGTAATATAAATGCTCAACAAAAAAAATACGATGTAAAAATAACAATAAAAGGCTTTGATAATAAAATGCTATATTTTTACAAGTTTCAAGATTTAATGCCTGAGGTAATAGACACACTCTTTTCAGATAATAATGGGAATGTATTTATTGACATGCATGGAAAAGATGTTGGAATGTATAGAATAACAGGTATAGACAAAAATAAATTTGATTTTATTTTTAATAATGAACCCATTGAAATTAATTCTTCTTATGACAATTTTAATGATAATATAAATGTTATAGCTTCAAAAGAAAATCAAGTGTATTATGATTTGTTAAAACAGGATAAATTATTTCAAAATAGAATTGATATATTAAATCAGCTACTTTACTACTATCCTAAAAATACAGATTTTTATAAAAATATAAAACTAGAATACATAACAGTACAAAACGAAAGAAAAAATTACTTAGCAAAAACAATACAAGATAATAATCAACTGTACGTTGCAAAAATAATACAAATTAACAATAATCCTTTTTTGGATCCTGAATTAAACCCATTAGAAAGATTAAAACAATCTAAAGAAAAATTTTTAGATAATATAGACTTTTCAGACAAAAACCTTTATGCATCAAATGGTATTACTAATAAAATTCTATCTTACTTTTCTTTATATAATGAATCAGATTATAAAAAAGATCAGTTGGAAGATTCTTTATTAGTTGCTGTAAATAATGTATTTTCTAAGGTTCAGCATAATCAATATGCAATTAATTCTATTGCAAAATATTTTTCTTTTTTATTTGATGATTACGGTTTTAATAAGATTTTAAAATACATTTACGAATACTATCTTAATGATGATGTTTGTGATGATGTTAAAAGAAAAATAGACACCAAATTAAGATATGAAGCTTTTAATAAAATGACTACTGGTGTTAAAATTGAAGATTTTTCATTTGTAGACATCAATGGTAATAATTATAAGTTTTCTGAAACTAAATATGATTTTAACTTAATCTTATTCTGGTCGTCAGAATGTTCTCACTGCAATAAATTAATAGATGAATTAAAAAAAATATACTCTTCTCAAAAAGAAAAAGAATTTGAAATTGTAGCAATTAGTTTGGATTTGTCTCAAAAAAACTACAAAAAATTTATAAAGGATAAAGATATAAAATGGATTAATTATGTCGATTTCAAAGGGTGGGATAATGAATTAGCTAAGAAATTTTACATTTATAGCACTCCTTCAATGTATATAGTCAATAAAGAAGGAATTATTATAGCAAAAACTAATAAAATAGAAGATATAAAAAATATAATAAAAACTGAGAATCATTAATCAATTATTATTATCCCGTTTTTCTAAAATAAAAGTTGATAAAGCTAATAACATCCATGCTTGCGACCAACGCATAAAAGATATTTTGTTTTTCCCTAATCTGTTAATTTTATAATAGAAGTATCCTTTTTTATCCTGCATATTATCAATCGTCCAATCAGCTATTTTTCGAGCAAATAGTAAATATTTTTCATTATACATTTTATGGGTTGCAAATGTAATTATCCCCTGAGATTGATTATGAATATCAACAGGATATTCTTTTGGTATTCGCCATAAAGACTTGCCTTCTTGATTAAATTGATTATTGTAATAAAAATCTAAACCTTTTACTATAGATTCTTTATATTTATTTTCATCTATTTCTGTAAGTTTAATAATATTTGAAATAGAATTTAGAACAAATCCTTGATGAAAATCTATCTGTTTTTTTTCTGTTTTTTTTTGCAAATTATAATCATAAAACCACACTCCATTTTCCTTTTGCATACTAACAACACTATTAACTAGTTCATCTATCAAATTCAAATTATCTGTATTATTAGTTATTTTATATACTATTGCAAGGATTTCTGCTCCTAATAAAGACGCATTATAACAACAATTTTTATAATCTTTCGTGTATGCTATGCATTTCCCGTTATAAAACTTATTAATTGGCAAATCCTTAATAATAAAATCTGCTGAAGAAATTATAATCTCTTTAGCACTTTCTGAACCCGTAATAGTAAAATACTCATATATCCCTTGAATTACAAAACTAGTGACAACTGCTGATGGAGCATAAGCTGGAAGACTATTAGAAATACTTACCCAATCAAAATTATATCCCCAAGCAGCACCACTATATCCTTCAGATTTTAAAGATTTAATGATTTCGAATAGCTTATGAGATTGTTCTAAATAATGATTATCATTAAATTGTTTGTATAGTTTACAATAAGCTGAAAGAAGAAGTCCGATTCCTTTAGGATTATATTCCTTATGAACTCCTATTAAAGGCCTTATGTTAAAAGCATTTCGTTTTTGGATTTGAGTAAAAACTGCAGGAATAACATTACCTTTTAATATTTTAAATAATGGAGAATTTAAGCTATCATAGGGATCATAACCTTTAAATTCTTCTCTTTCTATATAAGATGAAAGTGTATTAATTGCATTTTTAATTGTATCCATTTTTTATAATTAATATTGTTTAATCAAAATTTAACCAAATAAGTAAGATTTAACCTCTTTTTATAAAATTATACAAAAAATAATAAAAATATCAAATAATTAATTATTCCCATATTAATATTCCAAAAATAGATAATAATAAGTATTTTTATAAAAACCTACAAATATATAAAAAATTAAAATATTCCGATCTTTACACGATTTATTATTACAATGTTCTAAAATTATTATTTTAATTTTATTTATAAATTTTTAAATTTCCATATTCTTGCGGAAATCCAATTTGATTTTTTGGATATATAATTAGATGGTTTATTGGCTGTCCACTTTCTCGGATTTGGCAAACATGCAACAATAAGACTCGCTTCTTTTTTATTTAAATCAGATGCATTTTTTTTGAAATATTCCATAGAGGCAGCTTCAGCTCCATATAATCCTCTACCCATTTCTATAACATTCAAGTAAACTTCCATTATTCTTTCTTTACTCCAAATTAGCTCAATTAATGTTGTAAAATATACTTCAAGACCTTTTCTCAGCCATGACCTACCCTGCCATAAAAATACGTTTTTAGCTGTCTGTTGAGATATTGTGCTTGCTCCTTTTATCGTCTTATGTTTTTTGTTCTGCTTATATACTTTTTGTATTGATTCAAAATCAAATCCATAATGCTCTTTAAATTTTTGATCTTCAGATGCAATAACAGCACCCACAATGTTAGGAGATATCTTATCTAAAGGCACCCATTTTTTATTAATTTGCTCTCCATCTTCAACATTTCTAATTACCATTAACGGTGTTATTGGAGGGTTAACAAAACGAAATAATATAACTGACGATATAGATATTATTAAAAATATAAATAACCCTTTTTTTATATATTTTAGAATCATTAAAACATATGTTTTAGTTTTACTATTTGATGTTTTTGTCTTTTTAGTTTTTTCTTTCTTCCCACCCTGCTGCTTTTTACTTAAAGTTTGCATTTGTTCTATTTATGCTTAATAATTTTTTCGACAAAATTAATGGTAATTTTTTAATGAAATTAATATTCAATACAAAAAAACAATATTAACAACACGTTATCTTTAATTAGCAAAATATTTTTTAATAATTGCTTGTTTATTAATTCTATTTATTAATATTGCAAAGAGAATACATCAAATTATTATGAAATATTTTTTATTAAAATTATTTAGGTTAAACAAATATAAAGGCTCGCCTCCTGAAATAATAGAAATAGACAAACCTATTAAAGTTCTGGGCGTTAGCAAACGAACTAATAAAAAAACCGTTCTTAAAGATGTTGCCGAGCTAAGTGATAGATATAAAAACGCAAAAAGTAAAAAATTAATTAAATATAAAAAAGAACCTTGGGCTTTCGTTGTTATAAGCAAAAATTTTGACAAAAAAGATAGTTGGGATTATATTATTGGTGACGTTGTTGCTAATGAAAGTAATTTTGACAATGATTTGACCTATTTTGAAATACCACCTTCAAATTATGCAATATTTAAAATAACTTTTTCTAGTCGTTTAAACTTAAGAGATAATATAAGTAGCACTAAAAACTACTTTTATAAAAAATGGTTGCCTTATTCTAGTTATCGACATGATGACTCAGCTTTATCTGATTTTGAACTTCATGATATAAGATGCCTTGACAAAAAAAATCCCGAAATAGAACTATGGTTTCCAATTGCAACTTATTAAAATGAAGCTATCAATAATAATAGTTAGCTATAATATTAAGTTCTTTTTAGAACAGTGTTTGAATAGTGTTTTTGATGCTATTAAAGATATTGAAACAGAAATTATTGTTGTTGATAATAATTCAGTTGATGGCTCGGTAAATATTGTTAAAGAAAAATTCCCTCAGGTTACTCTTATTGCAAATAACGAAAACGTTGGGTTTTCTAAAGCAAATAATCAAGGCATTAGAATATCTAAAGGAGAGTATGTGCTCCTTTTAAACCCAGATACAATCGTAAAAAATGATACATTTAGTAAATGTATTGACTTTATGGATTCTAATGTCGACGCAGGAAGTGTTGGAGTTAAAATGTTTGATGGTAGCGGAAGATATTTGCATGAATCAAAAAGAGGACTACCAAGTCCATGGGTTTCATTATGCAAAATATCTGGTATTGCAAGAATTTTTCCAAAATCACCAAAGTTTAATGGATACTACTTAGGACACTTGGATAATAACAAAATACATAAAGTAGATGTATTATCGGGTGCTTTTATGATGTTACGCAAAAGTGTTCTTGACAAAATAGGATTGCTTGATGAAAGTTTCTTTATGTACGGGGAGGATATTGATCTATCATACCGAGTAACTAATGCAGGTTATAGTAATTACTATTTTCCTGAAACGCAAATAATACATTACAAAGGTGAAAGCACTAAAAAAGCTTCTTTTAATTATGTTAAACATTTTTATAATGCAATGCTTATTTTCAACAAAAAGCATTTCGCTAATCGTAATACGTTCTTTTTTGACAGCCTAATTAAAATGTCTATTTTATTAAGAGCCTTCTTTGCTATTGCTAATAGATTCATTAATAGAATTATACTTCCATTAACTGATATTTTGTTAATTTATCTTGGAATGTACTTGATAAAGGAATATTGGGAAGAAAACATCAAGTATATCGAAGGAGGACATTACCCTCCTCAACTGATTAACATTATTTTGCCTGGATGTATTATAATTTGGCTATTGTCTTTATTTATAAATGGGGCTTACATAAAACCATTAAAAATAAGCAAAACAATAAAAGGGGTATTTTGGGGTAGCATAATTATAATGCTAACATACTCTTTTTTAAATGAGTCATTACGTTTTTCACGCGCAATAATAATATTAAGCTGTTTATGGACTCTTATTGCTATTCTTCTTTCTCGATTCCTATTTCATTTTTTGGGGCTTTTCAATATCGTTATAGAAATGAGAAAAAACAATAAAATATTTATAATTGGCGACAAAGAAGAATCTTTAAGAATATCATCATTATTAAAACAAATAGGATATAATTACTCATACATAGCTTCTGCTTTTGAATTAATTGGTGACGATATAAAAGGAAACATTAACAATAAAGTTGTATTATCAAAAATCAATGAAATAATTAAAATATATGACATCAACCTAATTATTTTTTGCATAAAAAACTTTCAGCATGATGAAATAATAAAGTTAATGGAAAATATTGAAAATAAAACCATTGAATTTAAAATAGCTCCTAAAGATGAGGATTTATTGATTGGTAGCAATAATGTTAACATTATTAAAGACCTATTTGTTATTGAGATAAACTCTATAACAAATAGTGAAAATAAGGTTTACAAAAGAGCTTTTGATTTATGCTTTTCTTTTATTATCATTCTGCTTTCCCCATTATTAATGTTAATATTTAAGCAAAAAATATATTTCGTAATCAATATTTGGAAAATACTTATTGGAAAAATTTCTTTTGTATCATATAACTCCAATTACGAGAAGGACTCATTCCTCCCTAAAATTAAAAAAGGAGTATTATTTACAACAGATGCAGTTAATGAGTTATTTCTTAACAAAGAAATAACCAAAAATCTAAACTTACTTTACGCTAGAAATTATAAAGTCCAAATAGATTTATTTATTGTTTATAAAAACTTCTTAAAACTAGATAGACCTCTAAATCTAAAATAACTATTATAAAGAAACTTTATGGGAAATATCACCAAATATATCTTTTCATTCTTTTTTATGCCTGTAATGTTTCTTTTTGTGAAAGGATACATTTTTAACACAGAAGATCATGGAGAAGTATTATTGCCAATTTACAAACTAATGTCTCCAGAGTTATACAGTAATGACTACTTCGTTGCAGAGTATATAAAGAATAGTTTTACTATAAGGTTTTATTATGATTATTTACTTTACTTCTCTTCTTTCTTAGTTCCTTTAGAAATAGCATGCTTTTTATTTACAATAATTTCAATTGGCATTAGTTCTTTTTATATATACTCAATTACAGAATTATTAAAGGGCAAGAATATCAGTTTGTTTCTAAGCCCTATACTAGTTCTTGTTATATTTTATAGTTTTACAATAGGAGGAAATTTTATTCAATACAATTATTTTTTACCAAGTAGTCTGTCTAAAGCATTTTTGATTGCAGGCATTTACTATTATTTAAAACAATCACTCTCTAAAAGTGCAATAATTACAGGAATCGCAGCTCTATTCCATCCTTTAGCTGCATTACAAGTATTTATAATAATATGCTTGATGCAGATAATAAAGAAATTCTACACTAGAACTTCTTTCAAACCATTATTAAAATTTATATTATTTTTTACATTAATATCATCATTTATATATATCCCTTTATATATAAATAGCTTATCACAAACACAATATCCATTTAATTTAGATAATTATTATAATATTTTATACAACTTCAGACTGCCTCATCATTTCAACCCATTATTATTCTCATTAAAAAGCTATTTCAAATTTATTATCCTTCTAACTATTTCAATATATGCACTAAGTACAATAAAAACAAAGTTCTTATCTGAAATAACATTGTTTATAATTATTATAGCTCTGGGAATGCTCTTTTATACTATCACATTTAGCACATTATCTATAAAATACATCGGAATAACTCAATGGTTTAAAACATCTATATGGATAACAATGTTTTGCGCAATTATATTAGCTGTCAAAGCAGAATTAATATATCATAAAATATCACAAAGAATCAGATTATTTAGAATGAATCAGAATGCAGTAATGTTGCTTATATTTATTATACCTTTTATACTTATTTCGTTTATTTTCAATATCATTGGTAACGAAAATTTTAATAAAAGATATTATATAAACAACTTATACAAAAAAGAAAACATTCACTTAATGCACTATTGGATTAGCAAAAATACTGATGTAAATGATGTATTTATTACATTCCCTTCCGATTTCTCATTCCAACCTGAAGCAAAAAGAGCTCTAATATCTGGATATAAGGCAATATTAATTCACAACAAAACATTTATTCCTAAATGGTATGACTCTTATAAAAGTGTTTTTAATACTCCAATGTCCTCAATAAACAGCACAAACGTTTTAATTCAATCTGACTTAAACTATCATAAATATTTAATAATAAATCAATACTCTCAAAAGTACAAAATCAATTATATACTATTTGATGCCTCAAAGACAGACTACAAGCCAAAAACTAAAAACATTGCATTCCAAGCAGGACAATACATTCTTGAAAAAATATAATAATCAAATAAATACTACCTAAATTAAGTATTTATTTATTACTTATACCTAAACGCTATCATAATACCCACAATAATTAAATATCCTAAACACCGTAGGTGTGAAATTATTGTAGCAAAACAAATAACGCAAACACATTAAACCCAGATTAGTCATTAGAAAAAACATAATAGAACAATTGATGGCGTCTCATGTTCTTCTATCACCCAGATGTCAGAAGGGATTTTAGTGTCGCCCTTTCAGGGCTTGGATTTGGGAGATGCATGCTTGCCACCCGCTTCGCAGGTGGTTACTATTGTTTCGCTCCTTCGGAGCTATTAATTTGAATTTGTTATTATCAAAAAATCCTAATGACTAATTTGGGTTAAACACCGTAGGTGTGGCATTATCCCTTTATACAACAATCTAAATCACAAACTTGATAACAATTTAGTATTATACCTAAACGCCATCAATTATATTTTTTCTAATGACTAATTTGCTTTTGAAATGGAGTTAATTGTTAAAATCTTGATTACATCAAATTGATTTTATCCTTCTTTTAACCAAAACATTCAAATTTTTCTTCTTAATAGAATAAATCAAATTTTCGCCATCAATTGTTGGCTCTCCATCATAATGAATTGCTCCTGATGTTTCTCTTACAATTTCTAAATTACTTGTAAGGTATGTTTCAACATGCTTTGACTTATGAATAGTCTTATTAAAGAGCCTTATTGCAAGAGGAATAACATTAAAAATATTAACCTTTCTTATAACTACTACATTCATTAAGCCATCATTAATTTTTGACATAGGAGAGATAAATACATTATTACCATACTGGTTTGCATTAGCAACAGTAATTAGAAATGCCGACCTATCAATCGTTTTATCTGATAATTTTATTTGATAACCTTGTTTTTTATAACTAAAAAACTCTTTAATAACCATTTTGGTATATGTTTTTAAACCTCTGCTTTTATTCTTGGCAAACAAACTTCCTATATGCGCATCAAAACCTACTCCAGAAGTGCAGAAAAAACTTTTACTATTTACTTCACATGTATCTATTGCTTCTATTCGCCATTTCTTTTCAAATATAAAATCCACAGCTTTAATGTAATTCATAGGAATTTGTAGGTGCCTTGCAAGGCCATTCCCAGAACCTATAGGAATAATTCCTAACACATGCTGTGTCCCCTCTATTGACTTAGATACCATATTAACCGTACCATCTCCTCCTATTGCAACAACAATAGTTTTGATATCTTCGCTTAGCTCTTTTTGTATTTTAGCTATTATATCTTCATCTGCATTTGTCCAATATATTATTTTGTAATTATATTTACAATCAAACAAAATATCAATTAATTGAATTATTGAATCCTTTGATTTAGTTCCAGCATTGGGATTTACAACGAATAGATAATTAAATGTCATTATGTTGTTTGATTTAAAAAAGACTGTAAAATTAACTTTATTTTCTAAATAAGGTGTTATTTATATTTTCTAATGCTTTTTTCAATAATTCTTGACTACAAGCTACATTAATTCTTTGAAAACCATTTCCTTCTTTCCCAAACATACTTCCATAGTCTAATGCAATTTTTGATTCATTTATTAATATTTTATTTATTTCTGTTTCCTCTTTATTTAAATTTCTAAAGTCAAGCCATGCTAAATATGTGGCCTCTGGCTTCACTAAATGTATTTCTGGCATATTCAATTTTAAAAAACTATCTAAATAAAGCATATTTGACTCTATATATGCTATCAAATCTTTTAGCCATAAATCGCCTTTTTCATAAACAACACTTTGAATTTCTGTCGCAAAAATATTGGGCCATTCAATGCCACATTTATTTAAATGTGATCTAAAAATTTCTCTCTTCTTACTATCTGCAATTATAACATTACTAATATGCAAACCTGCCATATTAAAACTCTTACTCGGAGATATACATGTGGCTGAATTTAAAATATTGGCAGTATCTATACCAATATAAGGCAAGTGCTTATTATCAAACAAAACCAAGTCCGAATGAACCTCATCAGATATGACAAAAATATTATGCTTATTGCAAATATAACTTAAAGTTGTCAACTCTTCCTTTTCCCAAACTCTACCAACTGGATTATGTGGAGAACATAAAATCATCATTACTGGATTTTCTTCCTCTATGATTTTATTCAAATGATCAAAATCTATATTATACCTTCCATTATTATATCGTAATGGATTATTAACAACTTTCCTATTATTATTCAAAATAGAATTAAAAAATGGATAATAAACAGGCTGTTGCACTATTATGCCATCTCCTTCTTTTGTAAATGACTGTATTAGCATGTTAAGTGATGTAACCGTACCTGGAGTATAACTAATCCAATCATTATTGATAATTGTGGAATGCCTTTTATAATACCATTTAACAATCGAATTGTAATACTTTTCCAAACAAGCTGAATAACCAAAAATACCTTTATTTGCAATATCTAATATTGATTCTTTAACACACTCAGGTGACTCAAAATCCATATCGGCAACCCACATAGGCAGCAAATCATCTCCTTTAAATATCATATCAACTAAGTCCCACTTAACACTATTAGTGCCTTTCCTATAAGTCGTTTTATCAAAATTTGTTACCATATGTAATAAGTTATTTAATAAGATAACAAAAGTATTCATTTTTTATTGAGTGTCCCCAATATTTTAAAATGTAAACATCCATAAAATATTGCTTATTATTTTCATCAAAAAAAGTATAAAATTATAAAGGTAATTTTAGTTGTTCTTGTGTTTGATTATTTGATTCAATACTATTAACTTTACGATTAAGTTCTATTTGATTCCCATTAAAATCAACGGGAATTGCTCCTTTTTTTATTAATAACTTATTTGCTACTTTTTCGTCTGCTTCTGGGTTTCTTACAAATATTCTTCTATTCCTTTTTAAACCATCAATAGCTCCTGACCATGTCCCTCCCTTTTCTCCAGATTCGGCAATATAGATTTCCTCAGATAAGCCATATATTATTGGATTACGTGCAATTGCTAATTCGGATTTCCATGTCGCTTTAGCCGGAAATGTACTTAATACTAAAACATCGCCATTTACTATTTGCTTGTAATATGCTTTAAATCCAACTGAAAAAGTACTAATCCCTTGAGGTAGAACAATAATACTTTGACCTGAATACTTAATCGCAGAATCTAATGCTTGCTTATCAACTCCTTTTGCAAAACCGCTAACTACAACTTTTTTATCCAAGCTTGCTAATTTTGAAATGTTATCAGTAAATTCTAAGGACCTTTCAGAAGCATTTCTTGACCCGACAATAGCTATAGATTGTTTATTTAATATTTTATTATTGCCTTTAACATATAGCAATGATGGAGAATGAGAAGTCTTTAGATTTGACTTTAATGTTTTGGAATAATCAGGTGATGTTATTGAAATTAATTCATAACCATCATTATACAATGATTCAGCTAAAAACGCATTATTTGGAAGATCTGCTTTTGCTTGCACTAAATCATTTATTTGATTATCATCTAAATTATAAATTGTTCTCCAGTCTTGTTTATTTAATTGAAAAAACTCTTCTGGTGACAATTTATTTTCATGATAAAAGTTAACAATAAGACTGTTTATTTTTAAGTATCCCCATCTTGGCAAATGAGCAATAGCAATCCAATAAGAAGCATCTTTATTCATAATACATCTCCTTTTACTGTTTTTGCAATTATTAATGGAGCTATTTTGGCTGCTCCTAAATTAGTTAAGTGCTTGCCTATTTCTTTTATTGTTGCTCCACTATCAATTATGTCATCAATCAATAAAATACTTTTTCCCTTTATTTCATCTGGAACTTTAAATAAAAAAGCATTTTTTACATTATCTGTTTTTAAATATTTATTTTCTAATATCCTCTGTTCTTGTGTTTGTTTTATCTTTATCAAATCATGTGATATTGGAAATTTTAATACCTGAGAAATTTTTATTGCAAAATTTTTAACAAGATCCCCTGATTTTGTTGATGGCACATATAATATGATGTCAAATACTTCTTGACCAAACTTCTTTCTGAATGCCTGCAATGTTAGTTTAAGCAAAAAGTCAGGATAATCCCCCGCATTTCCATATTTACTACGATGTATTGCATCTCCTACATTCGGAAATCCATAATATGATGCAGCAATACCATTAATCAAATTTGTTTTTACTGCCTCAACATCCAGTTTTGGAAAATAGTTTTCACGAAATGCCTGCAATCTTTCTTGCCACTCTGAAGATGTTTCCACTATGATTTTCTTTAATCCTGTATTATCACAATTGTTAAATTCGGTTATAGAGTTATCTCCTAAATAATCACATAAAAACTTCATTCTGGATTGGTCTGTCTCTACATACTCAATCATTTTATCCAAATCATTATGCTTGATATTTCTTAATTCTTCAAATATTTCGGAATCTAATTGTGGGGCATTTGTTTTAAGTTCGTACTTATTTTTACTGTTTTTTAAAATAATCTTTTGGTCTAATAAATCTGCTATTATTATTTCAATAGGTGTTTGCTTACAATTCATTTTCCTTGTAATATCTCTTAACCCTAACATTTCTGTTTTAAGCAAATCTATAACTTTTTCATATTTAGAAACAGGAGGCCTTCCTCCTTCAATAAAAGCTTCTGGAAGTTTTCTGTCCTCTGGATTATAAAAAAGTATAATATAAGCAGCTTTCCCATCTCGACCTGCCCTACCTATTTCTTGATAATAATGAATGGGCGACTGAGGTATCTGCGTATGAATAATAAAGCGAATATCTGGCTTGTCAATACCCATACCTAGAGCATTTGTTGAAACAACACATTTCCAATCATTATTAATCAAGCCATTTTCTATTGATATCCTTGATTCAGAATCAAGCCCAGCATTATAACCTATTGATTTTATATTCAAATGTGTAAACCACCTACAATATATTTCAGTATCAACTCGCGTCCCTGTATATAATAAACCAGAACCTCCTATTTTTTCTATATTTTTACCAAGCCATATCAATTTCTCATCTTCCGAATTTACTTTGACAACAAACAATCGAAGATTATTTCTCAATAAACTGCCTCTAATAACAGTTAGATTTCCTCTCATTTGTCTTGCTATGTCTAACTCTACTTTATTTGTTGCCGTAGCTGTAGTAGCTAATATAGGCAAATCATTCGGTAACAGGTTAACTAAATTAATAATCCGACGAAATGACGGTCTAAAATCATGTCCCCAAACAGAAATACAATGAGCCTCATCAATAACAAGCATTGATAAATTGATTAGTCGTGTTGCTTCAATCCATTCTGTATTTTCTTGTCTCTCTGGAGCAATATATAGGATTTTTATTTCTCCTTTCTTTGCCTCATTTATAATTTGAGCGTTTTCTTCTTGTGTTTGCTCACTATTAATACACTTTGCAGAAATGCCAAGCGAGTTAAGTTTTTTCACCTGATCTCTCATTAATGCTATTAAAGGGGAGAAAACAACTGTTGTCCCTTCGAATATAATTGCAGGAAACTGAAAACACAATGATTTTCCAAAACCCGTTTTTTCAATAAGTAATACTCTCTCTTTGTTTAGTAATTTTTCAATAGTTTCCCATTGTTCATCATAGAAACTATCTATTTTAAATGAAGTGCTTAATAATATTTCAGCCTCTTGTCGTGTCATTATTACATGAATATTAAATTGCTCGTGTTAACACTAGAAAACTATTCCTTCCAGAGATAATGAAATTCTATTCTACTGTTTCCTCTGGCGTTTCTTCAGCCTTTTTGCGTTTTAAATCTATTCCCAATCTCAAAAAAATTATTTTTTCAGATTGATATTTATATGGTTCCAGTAATTTGAACTGCGACATGAAAAAATTCATTCCAAAATCAATAGAATAACTATTCGCAAAAAATAACTTTAAGCCTCCTCCTGCAAATATTCCAGTGCCAATCCCTCCTTGTTGTATATTATAATATTTATCTTCAGGGTTGAAAATATCAAAAACATATCCTCCTATATCTATCTGGTTTTTCTTTACTTTTACATTATTTAAATTAATTCCCCCTTCTATAAATGGTCTTACCCTTTCATTACCTAAAAGCATTTGCAATCCAATATTAAAATTCATCCTATCTTCTTCACCTGCAATTGTAGCCTGATAAATATTATCCAAATTAATGTAAGATATACTCCTATTTTTTAACACATCTATCGTAAACACATCTACTGTTTTTAGCTTCGAAACATTAAAATCCCCAAACAAACTAATATATTCACTTAAAAAATATCTTATATTAAATCCATAGCTCATTACATTATTATACCTCATGTTTTGAGGTAATTCTGCTACTTCAAAATCATAACCGCCAAACACATCCTCTTTTAATGTTTGATAATTATTGTTATAATAAACATCGTCTGGATTATACGAAACACTATTTTGATTTATAACATTATCTATTGAGTTACGACCACTCCCATTATAAAAATTTGCATTATATTTATCAGGAAAGTAATAGCCCATATTGACAGCGAAGTTCCATCCTTTTCCTGAAACTACTTGCGCATCCGATGAGATAAATAATAGTAAAAAGGAAATAAATAAAAAGTATATTTTAGTTTTTCTTTGCAACATTAGATTTCGCTCTGTGTCTGTATAATGTGTATATTGCAAAGAATCCTCCAGCCAATATTAGCATTAATTCGCTCCCCTGCAATGGAATAGATAATGCGTCATCTGGATTAGGAGGAGGCGGTGGTGCAAATAAAAAGCTAAAACCAATAAAATTGAGGAAAAGTAGTAATAGTATTTTTTTCAAATCCATATTAAATAGTGATTTAATTTTAGCAAATATACTTATTGTTATTAAAATAACAACTTTTTTTTTAAAATATTTATTTTTATTATTATTAATTCAATTACCCTCTTCCTCTTCTGACGCTTCGCAATCAAAATATAATAAAGACTTTTATGCCAATTCCTCCTTATACCTAAACGCTATCATAATAACCACAATAATTAAATATCCTAAACACCATAGGTGTGAAATTATTATAGCAAAACAAATAACGCAAAAAAATTAAACACCAGAGGTGTGAAATTATTGTAGCAAAAAAAATAACGCAAAAAAATTAAACACCAGAGGTGTGAAATTATTGTAGCAAAAAAATAACGCAAAAAAATTAAACACCAAAGGTGTGAAATTATTGTAGCAAAAAAATAACGCAAAAAAATTAAACACCAGAGGTGTGAAATTATTGTAGCAAAAAAAATACGCAAAAAAATTAAACACCGGAGGTGTGGCATTATCCCTTTATACAACAATCTAAATTACAAACTTGATAGCAATTTGGTATAAATTTACATTTTCAAAATAATCCCTAAATCAGTATCCTTTTTAAAATATCATTTTTACTGAAAGCATTAGATGCGTTCAAAGAGTCTTGAGTAGTGTAATTTATTATATACATAGTTTTATCTTTCGGAGACACAAATAATGTTGAATATACAAAAAAGTCATTATTCTTGTAAAATAGTGTATAATTTTCTTTTACTTTTTTTATGCTATATAATTTTATAGGATTTTCTAACTGCTTAAAATTATTTACAATAGAATCCATTGTAGAATTCAAAACAATTCCAATGTATATATTATATGTTTTACTTGAAATGTATTTATTTAGAGGTATTTGTGACCGTATTCCATTTATTGTTTGATTATATTGGTAAACAACATTTTTTGTTATCTTCTTTTGTAATTCATTATTGCTTAGTTGAAACTCCTCATCATTACCAAACTTAACAATAGACTTATTCGTGCAAGCAAACATTGTAATTACAAGCAAACAAATATTTATTATTCTTATAAAATGATGCCTCATTTTTTTTATTTTTTTTGCATAAAAAAAAGGGAGCATAAAGCCCCCTATTTTTTTATATTATAATAATACAAATTATTCCCCTGTTACAATAGTTTTGTATGTAACAATAATATTTAATAAGCTAGTCTTTTGAAGATCAACTGTTGATATTTTTGTAATGTTACCAGCCTTTGCTGCTTTTTGAATAGAAGCATCTGCATTAAAGAAAAGAATGCCTAAATAACCAGTTGCAGTTGCAGTTCCAACTTTACTTCCAACTGTATTACTTGTTGCACATACAGGTAATGTTAAAGAACATGAGCTTAATAATGCAATACCTACAAATAGTAGAAAAAAGTTTCTTAATTTTTTCATAAATTTTATTTTTAGTTAATTAATAAAGTGCAAATGTATAATAAATTTATTATTTCATCATAAAAATTTTCATTTTTCATCTCACACAAACGTATAAATATGTATGTTTTATGGTTTTTATTTTTCGTTTAATGTATAAAAAGTGACATTCTTAAATTACATAATATGCTTATGATAAAATAAAAAAAAGAGAAAATTAAAAAGGATAATTCATATATCTTCTTACCTAAAAGATATTTGTATTCTGGTTTAATAGCCTGTAAATTAATTACATAATTATTTGTTATTTATTGTTTTTAGCAATAAAAAATAATTAACAATAAAAATTATCTCTAATAATCATTATATTTTTTATAAATTCGCAAGCTAAAATATTTTTAATTTAAAATAACGCTAACAAACCTATGTAATGATTTTAAATTTAAAACTTTTATTATAGAAAATAATAAATGATTTAATTTGGAGTTTTTTAATTTGGTTTTAAATATTACTAAATATATGATAAAAAAATATCAGAATTTTAACAACATTGTAGGATGGTTTGTGTTTCTTATTGCATCTTCTGTTTATTTATTGACAATTGAGCCATCCGCAAGTTTTTGGGATTGTGGCGAATATATAGCTACATCATATAAATTACAAGTAGGGCACCCTCCTGGAGCTCCTACATTTCAATTAATATCTCGATTGTTTACAATTTTTGCTTTTGACAATTTACAAAAGGTTTCTGTTCTAGTAAACTCTATGTCTGCTTTAGCTAGTGGATTTACAATTTTGTTCCTGTTTTGGTCAATTACAGCTATTGCTAAAAAAATTATTTTGAAAAATGAAAACGACTACACATTAAGCAATATTATGGCTGTAATGGGTGCTGGTATTGTTGGAGGATTAGCTTATACATTTAGCGATACTGCTTGGTTTTCTGCAGAAGAAGGTGAAGTATATGCTTTATCATCATTCTTTACTGCAATAGTATTTTGGGCTATTTTAAAATGGGAAAGTATTGTTGATAATGATAAATACGCTGACAGATGGATTGTTTTTATTGCTTTCTTAATGGGATTATCTGTAGGAGTCCATTTACTTAACTTATTAACAATTCCTGCTATTTCTTACGTATACTATTTCAAAAAATACAAACCTACTCGCAAAGGATTTATTATTACAGGAATGCTTTCTCTAGTAATTCTCGTTTTGGTTCAAAATATAATTATTCCTAAAATACCATCATTCCTTGCTGATTTTGAAGTATTTTTTGTTAATGTATTTAGTTTACCTTTTAATTCTGGAACTATTATTTTCTTCTCATTACTTATTGGTGCTATTCTTTTTGGAATACATCAATCTATTCGCAGACAAAATCACATTCTAAACTTATCAATGATGAGTTTGGTTGCTATTTTAATTGGATATTCAACTTTTGCAATTTTAGTAATAAGATCTCAAGCCGATACTCCTATTAACGAAAATGAACCAAAAAATGCTGTTAGTCTTTTATCATACTTAAATCGTGAACAATATGGTGATTGGCCTATTTTGTATGGACAATACTATAATGCTCCTCTTGACCCTACAAACCCTTATAAGGATGGAAATCCTGTATATGGAAAAGACGAAGCATCAGGTAAATATATTGTAATTGATTCCCGGAAATCATCTATTCCTAACTATGACAAAAGATTTTGCACTTTTTTCCCTCGCATGTGGAGCCAACAAAAAAATCATATAAGTGGTTATAAAAGTTGGGGCAAAATTGAAGGAATACCAATGCAAATGGGAAATGGAGAAGTTGACAACTTACCTACATTCTCTGAAAATTTAAGATTCTTCTTTAGATATCAATTAGGACATATGTATTTCAGATATTTTATGTGGAACTTCTCTGGACGACAAAATGATACTCAAGGTCATGGCGGAATAAGAGAAGGAAACTGGATTACAGGAATACAATTTATTGATGAAATGCGCTTAGGACCTCAATCAAAACTCCCCGAAGCTGAAGCTAATAATAAAGGTAAAAACAAATATTATATGTTCCCTCTTATTCTAGGGATAATCGGTTTGATATATAATTATACAAAGAAAAAGGATTATTTCTTTATCGTTTTTCTTTTGTTTATTATGACTGGAATAGCTATTAATATGTACCTTAACCCTGTACCTTTTCAACCTCGCGAAAGAGATTATGCCTATGTAGGTTCATTTTATGCTTTCGCAATATGGATTGGACTTGGAGTGCTTGCTCTGTATGATTATATAGGGAAAAGAGTTAATGGAAACATAAGAGCAATAGGGATAACATCTTTATGTTTATTCACAGTACCTTACATTATGGCTAAAGAAAACTGGAATGACCATGATCGATCTAATAGATACACTGTTATTGACTTCGCAACTAATTATCTGGAAACATGTGATAAAAATGGAATTATATTTACAAACGGAGATAATGACACTTTCCCTCTTTGGTATGCTCAAGAAGTTGAAGGAGTCAGAACTGACGTTCGTGTAATAAATCTTAGCTTATTCAATACCGATTGGTATATTAATCAAAAAAGAAAAAAAGCATATGATTCTAATCCTGTGGAATTTTCTCTAACTCCAGACAAATATTTACAAGGAAAAAATGATGTTGTTTTCTTTTATGAAAGAGATCAATTCAAAAACGACACAGTTCCTGTTAGCGACATTATCAAATTTATTGCCAGCTCTAATCCTGATACAAAAATTATGAGAGGCGACCAAACTTATGCTTATGTACCTACTCGTAATTTTAGAATTCCTGTCGATTCTTTTGCTGTATTTAATAATGGGATATTAAATCCTAAAGATTTAATTAAAATAAATCCTCTATACAATAAAGAAGGAAAAGTAATTGCTTATGACACTACATATAATAAAATAGTAAACAACATTGATTGGGCGTTCCCTGGCAATATGCTAATGAAAAACTCTTTACTTGTTTTAGACTTACTAAGTAGCAATAATTGGAAAAGGCCTATTTATTTTGCAACTACTACTGGCTCTGAAGGGTATTTGGGTTTGACTGATTATTTTATGGCAGAAGGATTAGCATACAAATTAGTTCCTATTTATAATAAAACTGTTAGTCAAGGTGACATAGGCCTTGTAAATACAGAAAAAATGTATGATAACCTTATGAACAAGTATAAATGGGGGAATATGAATAGAACTGATGTTTATCTTGACGAAACTAATATGCGAATGACTATGAACTTTAGACTATTATTCGGACGACTTGCAAACGAATTAGTTAACGAAGGAAAAAAAGAAAAAGCAATTAAGGTTCTTGATAAATGCATTGAAATTATGCCTAATGATGCTATACCTTATAACTATTTTATGCTTTCATTAGTAGAAGCGTATTATAGAGCTGATGCTTTTGAAAAAGGAAATGCTTTAAATAATAAACTAGCTGATATTTACGAAAAAGAAATCGTTTATTTCAAACAATTCAATGGAGAATATCAACAAAGTGTTCAGGAAGATTTGCAAAGATCTTTTGCCGTGCTTGCTCAATTAGGACGATTAGCTAATGGCTACAATCAAACTAAATTAGGGAAAGAATTAGACGATAGATTAAATAAATATTATACTGGAAAAAGATAAAAATAAAAATATTACCTAATAAAAAAGAGTTTGTAAAATTTATTTACAAACTCTTTTTTATATGAACAGAAATGTATTTAATTAAAATGGGATACTACATTAAAATGCCTAAAATAATAAAAGAGCTAACAGGTAGATACGTATTCTGTAATGTCCCTAACGTCCACGAAAAAACAATATACTTAACATTCGACGATGGCCCAACTGAAAATATAACTCAGTGGATACTTGAAAAACTAAACCATTATGATATTAAAGCCACATTCTTTTGCATAGGTAAAAATGTAAAAGAACTGCCTAATATTTACCAAAAAATATTAGACAATAATCATGCTACAGGTAACCATACTAACAATCACCTTAATGGATTTAAAACTCCTTTTAAACTATATCACGAAAATATTAAAGAAGCAGAACAAGTTATTAAATCAAGCTTATTTAGGCCTCCTTATGGAAGAATAAAGCCAACATACTCATACCGTATCCGTAAAGAATACTCTATAATACTTTGGTCTCTACTAAGCATGGACTATAAGCAAAATTTGAACACCCAAAAATCTTTAGATTTATTAACTAAAAATTTAGAACCAGGAAGTATTATAGTTTTTCACGATAGCTTAAAAGCCGAAAATAATATGAAAATAATGCTCCCTCAATTCATAGAATACGCTCTAAAAAATGACTTTAAATTCGAAATTTTAAAACACGAAATTTTTAACCCAAATTAGTCATTAGGATTTTTTTGATAATAACAAATTCAAATTAATAGCTCCGAAGGAGCGACACAATAGTAACCACCTGCGAAGCGGGTGGTAAGCATGCATCTCCCAAATCCAAGCCCTAAAAGGGCGACACTAAAATCCCTTCTGACATCAGGGTGATAGAAGAACATGAGACGCCATCAATTGTTCTATTATGTTTTTTCTAATGACGAATCTGGGTTAAATATTTCTCCACATTATTACTAATTATCAAAACGCTATAAATCAATGAATTATGCAATTTAAGCAAAACTCGCTGATTTTCATTGCGTTATATGCTATTACTTCACCTTTACTTCGCCCTAAAGTTACCCTAAACCTACTTCGTTTACTAAAATACTGACAATAAGCATAATATACAAATATAGCAAAACATAACGTAGTAGAGACAAGGCACGCCCTGTCTCAAACGCATGACCTGTCTAAGACTATTTTTCTGTAAACCTATTTTAGGACTAAATATCTTTATGACACTTTTTAGGTTCTTCTATAAACATTTTTGATTGACAATCAATCGTTTGCACAATTACCTGAAAACCAATCTAGTATAACCTATTAGAGTACCTTTAGAGTACATTTACTGTACATTAACAGTACCCTTAATGTATCCCAAAGCTACTTTATTTTATAACATATTACAAATCAATTAAATATTCAATATCATTAAATTTCTTGCTAAAAAATATTAAAAAATACTTGCATAATAAAAATTTATATTATAAATTTGTTATGACTTTCAATTATAAATTTAACTATAAAAGTTATGAAAAAACTAATAATATTCCTATATATTATTGCTTTTTTACATATAAGCAATAATATTTATTCTATTAATTATCTGCAACAACCTCAAAAAAAGAAAACACAAAAGACTGAAAACCAACAATATAAAATAATTATTGTCAAAACGCATGTAGGGGCATATCAATATACTCATCCAAATCTCATAGGGATGACATGATTGTAGAATCTTAAAGATAAATTATAAACTAAAATTAATATATTATGAAAAAGTTTTATTCATTATTAAAAGCAATTACATTTACAATGTTTGCTTTATTGTCATTTCAAACAATATTTGCTCAGCAACAAGGTGATTGGGAATGGCTAATATCAGCTGGAGCAGGAGGGCATGATTGGGGACGTAGCATGGTCAGAGACAACAATGATAATATATTTGTTACTGGTGTATTTACCCACACTGTAGTATTCGGAAAAGACACAAACGGTGTTAATGTCTCACTAACAAGTATTCCCTCTACTCCTGAAAGATTTATTGCTAAATACAACAACATCGGACAATGCCTATGGGCAAAGTCCGTTTGCAGAATTACATCTAAAAATGGAGACAAAGTTGGAAGTATTGATGTTGATACTCTCGGAAACGTTTTTGTGGGGGGAATATCTTATGGAAATATTGTTACAGATGATACTACATTAACTAATACAAATGGAGCGGATTTCTTTATTGCTTCTCTTGATAAAAACAACGGAAATTTAAACTGGGTAAGACGAGGTGGTAGCGATAACATAATTATTAATGATACAACCACACTACTAAATCATGCTTATTGCAATTCTGTTTGTGCTGATGGCATCGGAGGTGTTTATGCTATTGGAAATTTTATGAGAGAAATGGATATTGACATTGCAAATAATAACACAATGCACGTAACAGGAAACCAAACCATAAACACTAGCGGACAACTTATAAGTTCGGTGTTTATATTACACTATAATGACGCAGGTAATATGCAATGGGAAAGTATTTTAAAAGGAAACACTGGTTACGGAATAGTAGGATATAGTATAAAAAAGGATAATTCTGGGAGTAATGTTTTCGTTTACGGAAATTTTGAAGGTCAACAATATGTAATAGACAACTTTAACGACACTTTAGATTCTATATACCCTACTGTAGGTGTATATTCTGATATATTTTTACTGCAATATACTGCCAATGGCAATTACGTTAAAAAACTAATTGCTGGCGGATATTCAAGGCAATCGGCTAGTGAATTATCCATTGATAATGATAATAGCATTTTCATTTCTGGTTCTTTTAATTATTCTGTAGCAATTAATGGGGACTCTGTCAATTCAATGGGAACTAATGATATATTCTTTGCAAAAATTGATTTTGATTTTAATATAGACTGGGTTAAATATATTCAGGGAGAAGGTGATGATTGCTCAAATCATATTGTTACTAATGATGAGAACGTATTCCTGACTGGATATTTTAGTGACCTTGTTTATTTCTCTGCTACAGATGTTACTGATAATGATAGTTTAAGAGATATTTTCATCGCTTGGTATGATAAAGATAACGGGGATTTTGTTTTTGCTCTTCAAGCTGGGGGCTCTGGTGTTGATGAAGGATGGTCCCTCGCTGTTGATAATTGTGAAAATATTTATGTTACAGGTTTTTTCACTGATACTGCCTCTTTTGAGGATACTACTCTTACCTCTAATATTTACAAACAAGCATTTATTGGAAAATATAATACTCGTTCCATGGACTTTGTGCCTGATGACACAATATGCCCATATACCACCTTAACTCTGCGAGCAAACCTTGCAGAAGGATATCATGTACTTAGCTGGAGCAATGACAGCATAAACGTTGACTCAATAATAGTGTCTCCTTCTGTTACCACCACATATACTCTTACCGTTAGTGAGGGCTCCTGTTTTGTTACTGACCAAGCCATTATTACCATTAAAGAAGTAAGTACTCTTACCTGGGAAGGCGATACAACCAACCAGTTTGGAGAAATAACAACAACATCTTATATTCACAGTCAAACTCCTAATAATTCTGCTTTTATTGTTACTCTCAACCCTGACAATGACTGGTTTATTGCAGAAAACTGGACATGTGACATTCTTCCCGATTCCACCTGGGATATAGTCATTCCAAGCAATCCTATTGGAGGCGATACAGTGTTCCCTGTTGTTGACCGCTCTTCACAAACAAATACGTTTATAGCACAATGCAAAAACATAACTATAGAAGATGGAGCAATACTTACAATCACTAACAACGACACAATAGATATACAAGAAAATCCAAAATGGAATGATGCTTCAATCCTTCGAGTATATGGTGACTGGAATAATCAAAACACCACAGAGCTAGCTCTTGGAGAAGGTGAAGTTAGCTTTAGAGGTGATTCCTCTTTCCAAAACATTTATGGACCAAACCGTTGGGGAAATCTTGAAATGCGAAACGACTCAGGACTTATTATTGACACAACATATATGCAAAATCTTACAGGCATATTCTACCAAACAAAAGGCACCCTGCACACCAATGGAAAACTTACTCTAGTATCCGACCACAATAAAACAGCCCTTATTGATGCAGGAAACAGAGACGGTAGTCCTGTTACTGACAACAATATTGAAGGAGAAGTTACTGTTCAAAGATTTGTTTTTAGGTCAACACTATTACCAAATATGGATGAAGTGCATTATATGGGATGCCCAATGAAAGATTTTCTATATAGGGAATATGCTGATGCGTTTAATCATACTGTAACTCCAGGAAGTTGGGGAGTTATGGTATTCCAACATCAATATTTTGGCTATCCTTTTGATGCTTATTTTAATATTAGTCATGAAAATAGACAAGAAGCATATACTTATGATTATGCAGACCCTCCTTACTCTCTTGCTGAACGCTTGTCATTAAACGCTTGGGGAGTTCCTCGTGACACAATAATGCCTCCACTATTAGGTATTGCTATTAATTTTTATGGACAAGACACAGGAGTTCCATTTCAATTTACAGGCGAAATAAATAACTTTACCGAATACTCAATGAATTGGAGCCATACTGAAAAAACAGATACTAATTACACTGAAAGCCATGAGGGCTGGATGCTTTTTGGCAATCCTTATCCATGCCCTATTGATTGGCAACAAGTTGATAGCACAGATAGAGCAGGCTTTGATAATGCTGTCTACTTTTGGGATCCATACATGGATACCTTACACTCTCAAGGTTCTGAATGGACTAATATATATGGTTGTTATAGATTTTGGGTTAATCCTGTAATAGGAACTGGAGCTTATGTAGAACATCCCGAAGATATTGGACCTCCTCAACCAGGAGATACTGCTAGTTGGTATTCTTTTGATGATGTTAGTACTGTAATCCCATCTATGCAAGGAGTACTTTTGAGAGTAAGTGACTCTTTAGGCATTACTAGACCAAATGTGCCTATAACCATTCGTTCAAGTGCAAAAGTAAGAAATCTTAGCCCTCGTCCTTATTCGGATAATAGGCATTTTTATAAAAGCATTGTTAATGTAAAAAAAATACGAATAGAAGCTATTGCTACTGATTCTTTTGTTGATGGACTTTTAGTTTACTCCAATGAAGATGCTACAACAGGATTTGACAAGCAATATGATGCCTTTAAGTTTATGAACTCTGTTATCAACTTCCCAAATATATATGTAATTGGCTCCGACAGTACTAAAATGGCAATTAACGCTATGCCAGAAGAAGAAATGAACACTATCAACGTAGGCTTCACTGCTCACAAAGAAGGAATTTACCAAATAAGGCGACGCAATCTAGAAAATTATCCCGCAGAGGTTGGCCTCGAAGTAATAGATAGAGAAACTAATGACACCACTTATTTGCTGCGTAACAGTGAAAAATTTGCTTTTAATTATTCATCCATTAAAGAAAGAAAGTTTACCATTAATATCGTGAAAGATACGGAAAATAATGAGTCTATATATTATGCAATTGACACGATTAATGATAATTTCAAATCAAAAGAAAAACTTAAGCAAAAACTGCTTAACCCCACAATGAAATGCTATCCAAACCCTACGTCACAAACCATTAATATAGAATACGAACTTGCAAGCACAAATTACTTATTAGATAATCCTATTGATGCACGCCTTGAAGTTTACAACAATTATGGAACTTTAGTGCAACAAATTTTTAATGAAAAACAATATGCTGGCAAAAAATATTATAAATTAGACCTCGAAAATAATGGCATGTATATCATTCGCCTAACTTTAGATAATAAAACTTATAAACAAATAATTATAAAACAATAAAATTATGAAAACATTAAATATTTATAAATCCCCCTCATTTGGGGTGTTCACAGGGCATAATAGCAAATCCCCCTCCGATGGGATGTTCACAGGGCGTAATAGCAAATTCCCCTCCGATGGAGGGGTGTCCGAAGGACGGGGTGGTTCTTTCGGTGGCTCTCACATTGGTTCTCTCTTTAAATTACTAGCTCTCCTTATTATCCTATTTCTCTCAATACCCTCTTATGCTCAAACAAACTTCCAATGGGAATGGTTTGCCACTGGAGGAAAATATTGCGGTATGGGTTCTGAAATTAAAGATATTGTATGCGACGATTCTGGCAATGTTTATGGTATAGGGACAAGTACTGGGAATCAAATTTTTGGCTCAGACACTATAAAATCTTTAGGAAATGATGACATTATTATCCTTAAATATGATTCTTCGGGTAATGTTAAATGGGGAAAATTATTAGGAGGAGCTTCTTGGGAACAAGGTTATTCCATTGTTCTTGATAAACAAGGAAATATTTTTATTTGCGGAGGATTTCACGATAGTACATATATTGATAATATAAAGCTTAAGAGCAATGGTTGGTATGATGTGTTTTTTGCAAAATTAAATAATGCAGGAGAAACAATATGGGCAAAAAATTATGGCTCAGCAAGCCAAGACAGAGGTGTTAAATTAGCTATAGATTCGCAAGATAACATTTACATGCTTGGCTATGCTTATTGTGTTAGTGGCTCAACATCCATTACTATTGATAATAATACAGCCAGTCTCCAATGTGGAGAAATGTTTTTAGCTAAATTTAATGCAACAGGCATATGCCTTTGGAACAAAAGAGTTGGTGGGACTGGAATGGAAAATGTAGTACAAACTGTCCAATTATTTAACGATAGCTTAATATATGTAGCTGGATTATATGAAAAAAACTTTACACTGGGTAATTATTCTTTTAAAACAAGTAATTATTTAAGCAACGCTTTTTTTTCAGTATTTAGAGATAATGGTACATTAAAATTTGCTAAAGCTATGGGTAATGAAAATTCTTATGAGTGGTTTACAGGATTAGATTTTGATAAGAAAGGAAATATGAATTTTTCAGTAAAAGTTAATAGCGAATCTTTAACTATTAATGATAGTTTATATGCAAATAACTCAAATGGAACCAAATCTGTTTTATTCGTTTTTGATAGCCTTTATAATATTATAGAACATTATACAACTACAAACATTATTGCAGGTAAATTTACTTTTGATGATGATTATAATATTATAAGTGCAGGGAGCGTAGGTCAAAATCCTATTATAGTTTGGAATGATACTATTATAAAAACAGACCCTAATGTTGATAGATACATATTAAAACAAAACTCTGAAGGGAAAATACTAACAAGCTATCTTGTTTCTAGTAATAATCTCTATTTGGATATGACAAAAATCCTTTACAATAATGGAAATATCTATATGTGTGGCAATTTAAATATAGGAACAGCTGCAAAGCCATGGTTTTTAGATTTAGACACTAATCACATCACAGATGTTGGTTGGTTTATTACTAAAATAAAGCAAATTGACTCCACTACAGTAGGAATTGATAATGGAAAATTAACAATGGAGAATAGAGAATTAACAGTTTTTCCAAATCCTGCAAATGATAA
>Ga0154552_1009_pt3 | contig 41202 bp, 35 predicted proteins | sample RifGroF2_FD_105695 | JGI IMG/M metagenome (GOLD analysis project Ga0154552, IMG submission 105695) | Bacteroidetes bacterium GWF2_29_10
GGAGGAAACAATAGGTAAACATGTTTTAGAGTTTTTTCATGAAGAATCAATATTAGCTGTAAAAAGAGGATTTGAATTAATGCTTCAAGGTAATCTTTTGGGCGTTTCGGAATATAGAGGGTTAAAGAAAAATGGGGAAGATTTTTATTTTGAGACGAATGGAATGTTTATAGATGATGAAGCGGGCAATCATAAAGAGATGTTTTTTATAAGTAGGGATATTAGTGAAAGGAAAGAAATGGAGTTGCAAATATTTGAACAGAGTAATAAACTTGAGGATATAAATAAGCATTTAGCAGAAAGGGTTGCGGAGGAAGTGGAAAAGAATAGGAAAAAGGAGGAGATGTTATTAATTCAATCCCGTCAGGCAGCAATGGGAGAAATGATAGGTAATATAGCGCATCAATGGCGTCAGCCTTTGAATACTATAGCTCTTATTATTTATGATATCAATCAGGCCTATAAATGCAAAGAGTTGACAGAAGCGTATATGGACAAATGTAATGCAGATTTGCAAAGATTGACTCAAAACATGTCACAAACAATAGATGATTTTAGAGATTTTTTTAAACCCAATAAAGATAAGAAATTATTTAGTTTGCCAGAAGCAATAAATAAGTCAATCCAGTTTATTAATACTAGTTTTTTTAATACAAATATAAATATTGAATTTGATAATTATGAGCATTTAAGTATTTATGGTTATCCAAATGAGTATGCTCAGACAATTATAAATATTCTTAATAATGCAAAGGATGCGTTGTTGAAAGAGAACCCAGTTTATCCATTAATAAGAATTACAATAGAAAAAATGGAAGATAATGCTTGTGTTAAGATATTTAATAATGGAGGAAATATTCCAAAAGAAATAATAAACAAAATTTTTGAACCGTATTTTTCAACAAAAGGTCATAGGGAGGGATCGGGTATTGGCTTATATATGGCAAAAAATATAATAGAGAAAAATATGGGAGGGTATATGGAAGTGGAGAATGTTAATGATGGAGTAGAGTTTCGCATTTTTAACAAAATTAGTTAGTAATTTTACTATGAAAGAAAAAGACATAGAAAAAGATTTAAGTTCAGATAGTGCGTTATATACTGTAAATAAAGATAAAATAATAACATCATGGAGTAAAGGTGCGGAAGATATTACAGGATATAAGGCAGAGGAGATAATAGGGAAGTTATGTACAACTTTTACTTCATATCCTTGTGAAAAATATTGTTCCTTATTTGACGAAAATTCAGAAAAATTTTATTTGGATACATCGAAATGTTCTATAATAACTAAGAGTGGAGAAAGAAAGTATATAAAAAAGAATAAAGAGTACTTAAAAGACATAGAAGGAAATATATTGGGTGGTATTGAACGTTTTACAGATATAACGAATGTGTTTGAGCTGAATGATCAATTGAAGACAACAATGGTAAGCTATAAAACGCTATTTAATGATTCAACAGAGGCAATTTATGTTGCTACAGTTGATGGCGATTTTATTGATGCTAACCCAGCTGGTTGCAAATTATTAGGTTATTTAAGAGATGATGTTTTAAGTTTTAATATTTTGGATTTGGTTAAACCAGAATATGTGACCAGATTGCAAGATGTGTATGCAAGATGTATTATGGAAAACAAAGTATTGGAAGAATTGGAGATAAAACATAAAGAAGGTTATTGTATTGATGTAGAGATGACTGTAAGCTTGTTGCCAGATAATAGATTGCTAGTAATAATGCGAGATATTTCAGCAAGAAAGCAGGTTGAATTAGATAGAAAAAAAAGGGAGGAGTATTATAAAACATTAATTTTAAATTCATTTGATGTTATTATGATATTGGATGAGTCGGGGGTAGTTAAATATATTAGTGATAATGTTTCAGTTATTCTAGGTTATAATAAAGAAGAATTGTTAGGAAATAAAAAAGCGCTTGAAATAATTCATCCAGATGATCTTCCTACTGTAATGGATGAATTTAATATTTTAAAAGAAAAATTTAATCAAAAAAAGCAAGTACAATATAGAGTAAAGGATAAAATAGGTATTTATCATTGGGCTGAGGTAAGTGTAACTAACTTATTGAATGATGGTGTTATAAATGGAATACTAGCTAATGCTATTCTTATAGATGACCGGAAGATGCATGAGGAAAGAATAGATAATTTATACAAAAAATCTTTAGAAGTGAATGAATTCCTTATGAATAAGGATAGTCAATTAGGTAGAGTTTTGAAAGAATTAACAGAGTTAAACCAAAAACTATTGAAGTCAGAGCTTGAATTAAAGAAACAATTAAAAATAAATACTTCTCTTTCTGAGTTTTCAAAACATATTATAGATTATAACTCTTCAATTGAAAAGATTTCAGCTGATATTAATTTTTATATTAAAGAAGCGACTTCGAGTGAACATGGATTTGTTGGAGTAATAGATCCAATTACAAAAGATTTTAATTCATATTCTTTAACAGAAATGCTTGCGGGGCAATGTAATATTGAAAATTATGCACATAATAGAATAACTTTTCCAGTGTCGGCAGATGGAACGTATAATGGTTTGTGGGGTCATGCATTAAATACACGAAAACCTTTTTATACAAATGAACCTAAAAAGCATTTAAAGTCTGTGGGTATTCCTTTAGGCCACATTCCGTTGAAGAATTTTATGGGTTATCCAGTTTTGTTTGATAACGAGCTTTTAGGGTTAGTGGGGTTAGCAAATTCAGCAGAGCAATATTCGGAAGGGACTCTAACTGTTGTTAAAAGTTTTGTGGAGTTATATGCATTGATTATATATAGGAAAAAGTTAGAGGCAAATTTGAGGGAGAGTGAAGAAAGGAGTAGAAATTTGGCAGAGTTGGCTTTTGAAGGAATTATAATTCATTCAAAAGATAAAATTATAGAAGTTAATAATTCGGCTATAAAAATTTTAGGATATAACGATAAAGAAGAGTTAATAGCATTAAACTCAATAAGTGAAGTTATAGATAAAAGTAGCCAAATGGAGGTTTTTGAGAAAATAAATAATAATTACGTAGGAACTTATGAAATTCAGTTATTGAAAAAAGATGGAACAATTTTTCCCGCAGAAATAAATTCTGTTTTGACTAATTATAAAGGAGAAAAAACCAGAGTAATTTCATTTAGAGATATTATAGAACGTAAGAATTATGAAATAGAGATAGAAAAATCTATACAAGAATTGGAAAAGATTAATACAGATTTGTTAAGTTTGAATATAAAATTGCAGAATGAGATTATAAGCAGGAAAAAAGTAGAAAAAGAACTGGAACGTCAAAAAGAATTACTTCAAAATTGGAATGATAATCTTGAAAAACAAGTAAATGAAGAGGTAGAGAAAAGTAGAATCAAGGATGAATTAATGTTAATGCAATCACGTCAAGCAGCAATGGGAGAAATGATAGGTAATATTGCACATCAATGGCGCCAGCCATTAAATTCATTAAGCTTAATGGTTTTTGATTTAAAGGAGGCGGAAAAAAATAACGAATTAAATTCGGAGTATTTGCAAAAAGAAGTTGGAGAAATTTCTCAGATAATTCAGCATATGTCGCAAACAATAGATGATTTTCGTCATTTTTTTAAACCAGAAAAGGAACGGCAAGAGTTTTTTGTAAATGAAGTTATAAATAAAGCAATCTCTTTTGTAAATGCTAGTTTCAAAGATAATGATATTATTATTGATTTTAAAAATGAAATAAACATAATGACAATAGGGTATCAAAATGAGTATGCACAAGTTGTATTAAATATAATAAACAATTCAAAAGATGCAATAATTGAAAGAAGCATACAAAACGGACGTGTTGTAATAAAAATAGAAGCTGTTAATGATTATTGCGTATGTAGCATTTCTGATAATGGAGGAGGAATAGATGAGAACATATTACATAAGATTTTTGATCCATATTTTACGACAAAAGATGATGTCAATGGTTCTGGGATTGGTTTGTATATGTCTAAGATTATTATAGAAAAGAATATGGGAGGTAAGCTGAATGGGCAAAATATAGATGGAGGAGTAAGGTTTGATATAATAACAAAATTAATTGTTTGAGAAGTAAATTAAGTAATAAAATTTAAATTCACTATAACATGAATAGTTTATTAAATCAAGATGTAAAAATATTATATGTTGAGGATCAAAAAAATGTCAGAGATGTTCTAATTCGTATTTTAAAAAGACGATTTTCTAATGTTTATTATGCGGAAAATGGTTTGCAAGGGTTAGAGCTATTTAAGCAGTTAAATCCAGATGTTGTTATTTCAGATATAAAAATGCCACAAATGGATGGATTAGCTATGATTGGGGAAATAAGAAAGATAAATAAGACAGTAAAGGTTATATTAACTACAGCTCATAGTGATTCTGAATACTTTATTGCATCTATTAATCTAGGTGTTGACCAATATATTTTAAAACCTGTTGATGGGGAGCGTTTATTTCAGTCATTAGATAAATGTGTTAAAGAAATTAATTTAACAAGAGAGATTGAATCAAAAAATGAAGAATTAATAATAAAAAATATACAATTAGAGAAAGAAATAATAGAAAGAAAAACTGCAGAAAGTGAAAAAGATATTTTATTGTTAGATTTACAATCATTAAATGAAGAGTTGAGGACAAGTGGAGAAGAGCTCCGTCAATCGCTAGAATATACACTAGAATTAACTAACAAAATAGCAAAATCAGAGGCAGATCTTAGAGCTATTATTGATAATACTATTCAAAATCATGCTTTTCTTGATCCTGATTATAAAATTATTTACTTAAATAAAACTGCAGATGATAATCTTCTTAATTATTTTAATATTGAGTTAAATAATGGTGATAGTTTTTTAGACTTTGTTATTAAATTTAGAAGTGAAGAGGAGATTGAATTTTTTAAACAAAATTTTCAGAAAAGTCTTAAAGGGGAGAAAATAAATTATATAAAGAAAATAAATATTTCTGACAAAACTCTTTACTGGGACATAACTTACATGCCTGTTTATAATTTAAATACAGAAGAAATACTAGGAGTTTCGTATTCTATATTAGATATAACAGAAAAGAAAATAGCAGAAGAGCAAATACTAAAGTTAAGTTTTGCAGTAGAACAAAGTGCAAATGCAATTGTGATAACAGATATAGAGGGTAATATAGAATATGTAAACAAATTTTTTACAGAAATTACTGGATATAGTTTTGACGAAGCAAAAGGTCAAAACCCAAGAATTCTAAAATCAGGAGATATGCCTAAAGAACAATATGAATTTTTATGGAAGACAATAACAGAAGGTAAAGTTTGGCGAGGCGAGTTTCATAATAAAAAGAAAAATGGAGATTTATATTGGGAATTTTCAACGATTGCACCAATATTTAATGAAAATAATGATATTGTAAATTATATTGCAATAAAAGAGGATATAACGGAAAAGAGATTGATAGAAATAAAACTTAAAGAAAATGAGAAGAATCTAAGTGAAGCTCAAAATTTGGCTAAATTAGGATATTGGGAAATTAATGTCAAAAATAATGTTATAATAATAAATGAAGAAACTCAAGCCTTAATTGGATTGAGTAATCAAATGAATATTAGTAATCTTGAAATCCCTTTAAATGATTTTGTTGAAAATTATATTTTCGATGATGACAAATATTTGTTTAACGAAAGGATAGATATATATATCCAAAATATTGAAAATTTAGATTACGCTGGTAGTTATGAAATTAGAATAATAAAGAATGATGGGAATTTAATTAATATTTCAGTTATTGAAAAAAGTAAGGGTGTTGGAATATACTATGGGACTTGTCAAGATATTACAGAAAGAAAGCAAATAGAGCAACTTATTGTTAATGCTTTAAATTATGAGAAAGAATTAAATCATCTAAAAAATAGGTTTATTTCTACAGTATCACATGAATTTAGAACACCACTTCATGGAATAACTTCAAATCTATATTTATTAGAAAAGCATGGAGAGAAAATGGATATTGAGAAAAAAGCAAACTGTTATAGGAGAATGCATTTTGCAATAAAAAATCTAACAGTAATGTTAGATGAAATAACTTTAATGAATAAAGATCAAAGTGGAAAGCTCGAATTCAAACCAGTTAAGACTAATTTTGAAATATTTATAAAAGATTTAATTACAGATGTGTTTGCAAACTATTCTTTAGATATGAAGCTAAATTTGAATGTAAATACAAATTTAGGTGACATATACATAGATAAATCATTGCTAAATCATATATTTGTAAATATATTATCTAACGCTATTAAATATTCAGGAAATAGTAAGGTTGTAGATGCAAATATTATTAAAGTTGGAGATATGATTCAGTTTGAAATAAATGACTATGGAATTGGTATTTCTGACAATGATTTAAAACGCCTTTTTGAGCCATTTTTTAGAGCTGAAAATGTAGAAAACATACAAGGGACAGGTATAGGGTTATCTATTATAAAACGCTGCGTGGATGTTCTTGAAGGAAGTATTGATATTGAAAGCAGAGTAGGGGAAGGGACTAAAATTAAGTTACAAATACCAATTCTAAAAAAATATTGACATTGTCCTATAAAATGTATAAACTAAAAATCTATTCAAATTTATAATATCCATGGTATTTTATCACGCTTGTTGTTATAAATTGATTTTATAATTTCAAAGATAGTATATTTGCAGTTGTAATTTTTTTTATTTGATAATAAGATGTTAGAAGACTATAACTTTATATACTATCATGTAGGCTTTTATAATAATTATGACTTAAATGATACAATAGTTTCGCAAGATAGTATTTCTTCATTTTATTCATATAATCATAATCAAAGTTTTTTTCCTGAATATTTATATTATAAAAAAGAGCAAATAGCATCAATAATTTCTAAAAAATCACACATAAACACTAATTATGAGATAACTATAAAGAAAGATAATGATGTTTGGTTTAATTATATTGTGCTTTTGTTTTTTTTGCTATTAGTTGTTTACAAAAATATTTTTGGAATATATTTTAATAAAAAGTTAAAATACATATTTTCAAGTGGTCTGTCTAATCAATCAGTCCGAGATAATTATTTAGAAATAAGTAAATCAGAATCTAGATTTTCATTTTTATTATTTACTTTATCTTTTACTTTTATTGTTTATAGTTATCCTAATATTTATAATTTATTTAGCAACACAGCTTTTTATAATTTGTTTCTATTTGTTAAAATTTTTGGAATAATATTTTTTTTATTTATATTTAAATTGTTGTTTAGCAAATTTATAGGATTAGTTTTTGAAACACCAAAAATATCTTTCATATATAATCAGAACATCTACTTGTATGATATGTTTGTTGCGTTGTTAATTTTTCCGATATTTTTAATAATGAAATATTCTAGTATTAGTTTAGAGTTATCTATAAATATTTTTATTATAGTTTTTGTTATGTATTTATTAGTAAGTATTCTAAGGATACTTAAGATAATATTTATAGATAATATTATGCAAAAAATTCCTCCGATTTATATTATTTTGTATTTTTGCATTCTTGAATTATTTCCATATTTAATAATATTTAAGTTATTAATGGTCAAAAAAGAAAATTTATATTTTCTAATTAATTAATATTAAAACTTTTAAACCTTGAAAATAAAGAATATATTAATATCGCAACCAGAACCAAAAGAACTGGAAAAAACGCCTTATTTTGACTTAATAAAAAAGTATGATTTAAATATTAAATTTCATAAGTTTTTTAAAATAGAACCTCTAAGTGTTAGAGAATTTAGAAAACTTCGAGTTAATATGCTTGATTATAATGCTGTAATTTTTACGAGCAAAAATTCAATAGATAATTTTTTCTATTTATTGAAAGAATTACGCGTAGAAATGCCAGAATCAACAAAGTATTTTTTTACTTCAGAATCTATAGCTTTGTATATTCAAAAGTATATACAGTATAGAAAGAGAAAAGTTTTTTATCCTAAGCAAAATGTTTTAGAATTAATAGAATTGCTTAAGAAAAATAGTAATGACAAATATATATTGCCTTGTTCTGGAGATACAAATAACGAAACAGTAACTCTTTTTGAGGAAAGTAAAATCAAATTTGTTAAAGCGGTTGTATATAATAGTGTATCTAACAATTTGAAAGATATTGATGTTTTTAGTTTTGATTTAATCACTTTATATAGCCCAAACGGGGTTAAATCTTTATTAGAAAGCTATCCGAATTTTAAAGATATTAAGCCAAATATGAAATTTGCTGGTTTTGGAATAAATACTTGTCAAGCAATAAAGGATGCAGGATTAAAGCTAGAAATAGAAATTCCAACATCAATAGCTCCATCAATGACAAGTGCTTTAGAGTTATATGTTACAGGAAAAGATTTGGGAAAGCCTAATGTAAGAACAGTTTTACCATCAGCAAAGGATGAAAATGCTGATAAGAAACAGAAAAAGGTAAAAGAAGAAAAAAAAATAAAGGATAAGAAGAAAAAAAATAAAAAGGATTTAAGCAAGAAAAAAGATATAAAAGATAAAGTTAAAAAACAAAATACAAATAAGGTAAAAGCAAATAAAACAGATATTAATGTTTTAGGTGAACCCAAAAAGAGGGGCCGTAAAAAAGGTTCTACAAAAAAAACAACTGTTGATAAGGAGCAATTAGAATCTTTAATAAAATCATTTAAAGCTATAGCAAAAGAAGAAAGTAAAGTAAATAAGGCTGATGAAAATAATAAAAAAAAGGAAACTCAAATTGCCACAAAAAAGGTGACTAGCAAAATAAAGGCAGAAAAATCTCCCCAAAAGGAAATTCAAATTGTCACAACAAAAAAGGTTATTAGCAAAATAAAAGCAGAGAAACCTCCCAAAAAGGAAACTCAAATTGCAAGAAAGAAAGCTAATGCAGATTTAAGAAAGCAAGAAAGTGTCAAAAATAAGCTAGAAGAAAAGGTTAAAAGAAAATATACAAAAAAAGAAAAATAGATTTCTTTTAATATTTTAATGAATAATAAATTCACAAAAAAAGAAAAGCTTTGTAGTAAAGTAAAAATAAAAAAATTACTTGAAAAAGGAACGGCTTTATGGCAATACCCATTTAATTTACTTTATAATGAAGCAAGATTAGATACACCTGCACAGATGCTAATTATAGTTCCAAAAAGAAATATAAAAAAAGCGACCCAAAGAAATAGAATAAAAAGGTTAGTTAGAGAAGTATATAGATTAAATAAAGATTTTTTTTATCAATTTTGTATTGATAAAAACAAACAATTTGAATTATCTTTGCTCTATGTTGCAAAAAAAGAATTAAGCTTCATTGAAATAGAAAAAAGCATTATACCATTGTTGCAAAAAATAATTAGTAATGAACATAATAAAAACAGTACTTCAAACGATATTAATATTGATAATTAAAATTTATCAATATTCTATTTCTCCTTTTTTTGGAGCATCTTGTCGGTTTAACCCAACATGTTCTAACTATGGTGTAGAAGCTTTAAAAAAACATGGACCATTTAAAGGTTTTTTTTTAACAATAAAACGTATCTCTAGGTGTCATCCATGGGGAGGAAGTGGATATGATCCTATTCCTTAAAATAAATTATATTTAAGCTAAAATAATTAATAAATTTTGAAAAAATGGATAAGTTAAAAGTGTTTGCAAATAAAATAAAAAAGTCTTTTTTTATACTATTTATAATTGTATCTTCATTTTTCTTTTTAAATTTTTCAGATAATCTATTTGAGGTATCAAAAAATCTCGAAATATTCCATTCTATAATAAAAGAATTAAATATTAATTATGTTGACCAAATTGAACCAGGGAAAATAATAAGTAATGCAATAGATGGTATGCTCGAATCATTAGACCCATATACAAATTATATTCAAGAGTCAGATGTGGAAGATTACAAATTTATGACTACAGGGCAATATGGCGGTATTGGGGCAATGATATTTTCAAAAGAAGGACTCCCTGTAATATCAGAAGTATATTTGAATACTCCTGCTAACAAAAATGATCTTCAACCTGGTGATGTTATTCTTGAAATAGATGGCAAATCAACTAAAGAAAAAGATCCAAGTGATATTAGTAGTATTTTGCGAGGACAAGTAGGAACTAATGTAAAAATATTAGTTAAAAGAGAAACTATAAACAAAACATTTGAATTAAATATAAAGAGAGAAGAAATAAAGTTAGATAATATCCCATATTATGGATTAATTGATGATAATATTGGATATATTAAACTAAATAGTTTCACTCAAAATGCAACAAATGAGGTTAGAGATGCTTTGAATGCATTAAAATCATCCTACAATATAAAATCTTTAATATTTGATTTAAGAGATAATGGAGGAGGGTTGCTTCATGAGTCAGTGTTTATTGCAAATTTATTTGTTGAAAAAGATAAACTTATAGTTAGTACAAAAGGTAAAAATCAATCAAAAAATCAAGTTTATACAACACCTAATAACCCTATAGAACAAAATATGCCTGTAGTTTTTCTTGTTAATAGGCGTAGTGCATCAGCTTCAGAAGTACTATCTGGGAGCATGCAAGATTTAGATAGAGCTGTTATTATTGGAGAAAGAACTTTTGGAAAGGGACTGGTTCAAAATATAGTTCCTCTTGATTATAATTCACAGTTGAAAGTAACAATAGCAAAATATTATATTCCAAGTGGACGTTGCATTCAAGCTATTGATTACTCCAATAGAAATGAGGATGGAAGTGTTGGGAAAATACCAGATTCTTTAGTTACAGCCTATAAAACTAAAAATGGCAGAGTTGTATATGATGGTGGAGGTATTACTCCTGATATTGTTTTAAAGCCAGTAAATATAAGTAAAATTTCAACAAGCCTTATTCTAAAAAGACTAATTTTCGACTATGCAACTTTGTTTAAAAGTAAAAATAGTAGTATAAAAGAAATTAATCAATTTGAAATAGGTGATGTTATATATGATGACTTTATAGCATTTCTTGATGGAAAAGATTATGATTATGTAACTGATTCGGAGACAAATCTAGAAGAATTAAAAAAAGCGGCAGAGGAAGAAAAATATTTTGATAAAATACAAAAAGATTACGAGGTTTTGTATGATAAAATAAAACACAATAAAGAAGCCGATTTACATAATTTTAAAGAAGAAATAAAAGATTTACTAAAAGAGGAAATAGCATCAAGATATTATTTTCAAAAAGGACGTATTCAAATTTCTTTATTAAACGATCCTTATGTAAAAAAAGCTATTCCTATACTTAAAAATACAAAAACATACGAGGATATTCTTACAGGAAAATATAAAGAAGATAAATAAAGAATTAAACTAAAAATAATTTTACAATGGGTTTGTTATTTGTTATTTTATTTTATTCAAAAAATCCTCTACTATTATTTTGGATTTTTTGATGCTATTTTGATACCATTTTAATCTAAGAGAGTCTAATTCAGATTTGGAAAAGTAAATGTCTTTACTTAATTGCTTTAATCTATATAGCAGGTGTTGTATAGTTATTGCTGCAGAAACGGAAATATTAAAACTTTCAGAGAACCCTACCATTGGTATTTTAAGAAAATAGTCGCAATTATTAATTGCATCTTGAGACAAGCCAAGCTTTTCGCTACCAAAGATTATAGCCAGTGGAGAACTATTTACTTCTATATCATAAATTGTATTATCTTGTTCATGAGGAGTTGTTCCAACTATTTTATAACCTTTTGCTTTTAATTGATTTATACACTCAATGGTATTATTTTCGTAACTATTGTAAAAGTGTAAGTTTAACCACTTGTCTGAACCAATGGTAACGTCAGGATTTATTTCATATTTATGTTTGGATTCAATTATGTGAATATTTTGTATTCCAAAACACTCGCATGTTCTAAGAACAGCACTTGCATTTTGTGATTTATATATATCCTCAAGAACAACAGTTAAATAATTGGTTCTCTTTGATAAAACTTTTTCAATTTTTTCTTTTCTATCTGCTGAAACAAATTGACTTAGATATTCTGTTAATTGATCCATCTTAATATAATTTTATGTTTATTTTTTTGACATCAATGTTAACATTGATAAACTAAATAAAATCCTAGCTCCAATATTTGCATCAAGTTCGTTTGATATATCAATTTTATTTGGTGCAACTTCACACAAATCAAACCCTATTATGCGTCTTCCTGATTTATATATTTTTTTTAATAAAAATATAGCTTCTTCAAATTGTAAGCCACTAGGAACAGGGGTTCCTGTATTTGGACAATTTAGAGGAGATAAACCATCTATATCAAAACTAATGTAAACATCATTCTTTAGGTTACTTATTATTTCGTCTGTTAAATTATTCCAATTTTTACCACAATATATTGATTCTTTTAAATACTCATCAGTAAAGCATTTTATACGTTGTTTGTTATGTTTTAAGTACTGATTTTCTTCTTCACAATAATCTCTAATCCCAATTTGTACTAAATTAAAGTCTTTGTCAATATTTTCAAAAACATTACGCATTATAGAGGCATGAGAGTATTTGAAATCTTCATAAGATTTCCTTAAATCGCAATGAGCGTCAAATTGTAAAATAGAAAAACTATCATAAAAATTAGATATTGCTCTGATATTGCCAAGTGCAACACTATGTTCACCTCCAATAATACCAACGCATTTATTTAATTTTAAAATATCAATAGATTTATTAAAAACAAAGTCGTTCATTGCTTCGCAGGCAGAATTAATTTCTCTTTGTAATTTTTCTAGGTTAATATCATTTTTTATGTCTGTTCCATTTTCAAGCGCATTAATTATTTGTTCGCTTATTCCCCTATGCTTAACATTTAGTTGATTTATAAAGTTAATATCTTTATCATAAAACAAACCTTTTTTCCAAACATTTCCATACAAAGAATCAAATAAATCTAATTGAAATGATGCATTAAAAATGGAACTAGGTCCTTTTGATGTGCCTGAGTTATAAGACACTGTAACATCCCATGGAATAGGTATGAGAATTAATTCTGAATTGTTAAAATTAAATGGGAATCCGTATATATTGTTATTTTTATTTGCAACAAGGCTTGGATCATAATTGTTCATAATTTTTTTCTATTCCTTAATTAATATTTATTTTTTTATTGCAAATATAGATAATTATAGCTATTTTGAAGAGTAATTTTAAATTTTTGTGAATTATTTGTGTAGTAATATATTGATATTTAAAAAAATATTTATCTTTGCAGTTCAATTTTTTTAATTAAAAACTTTAAATAATTATGAATCAATACGAAACCGTTTTCATTTTGAATCCCGTTTTATCTGATGATCAGGTAAAGGAAGCGGTCGAGGGGTATGTAGAATTCCTCGAAAAGAAAAACTGTGAAATTATTTTTATAGACAAATGGGGGTTAAAGAAACTAGCTTACCCTATTAAAAAGAAAAATAATGGATTTTATAACCTAATTGAATTTAGGGCAGATAGCACTGTTGTTGCTGATTTGGAAATTAGCTTTAAGAGAGATGAGCGAATTTTAAGATTCCTTACCGTAAAACTAGATAAATACGCTGTTGATTACAATTATAGAAAGCGTAATAATATGTTAGGTAAATCTAAAATAGCAAAAGAAGCAGAAGAAGTTAATTTAAATAACAATTAAAATAAAGGATTGATATGAGTGCAAACACAGCAAATTCAGAAATAAGATATTTAACACCACCAACGGTAGATGTTAAAAAGAAAAAGTTTTGTAGGTTTAAAAGAAGTGGTATTAAATACATTGATTATAAAGATGCAGACTTCCTTTTAAAATTCCTTAACGAACAAGGTAAAATTTTACCTAGAAGATTAACTGGTACTTCTTTAAAATATCAGAAAAAAATGAGTGTAGCAATAAAACGTGCTCGGCATTTGGCTATTTTACCGTTTGTTGCAGATATGTTAAAATAATAATGGAGGTAATTAGATGGAAATTATATTAAAAGAAGATGTAAAAAATCTAGGAAATACTTATCAAATAGTAAAAGTAAAATCAGGCTATGCTAGAAATTACTTAATTCCTAAAAATTTAGCAGTTATTGCTAGTGAATCAAACAAAAAAGTTTTTGCTGAAGTGCAAAAACAAAAAGCTTCTAAAGAAGAAAAAATAAAAACCGCAGCAATTGAATTCTCAGAAAAACTTAAAACAATTTCTGTGAAGATTGCAACAAAAGTTGCCCCTAGCGGTAAAATTTATGGGTCTATAAATAACATTCAATTAGCTGATGCCATAAAAAAGCAGCATAACTTTGAAGTGGACAGAAAGAAAATTACTATTGATAACGAAGAAAACATAAAAGAAATAGGTAGTTATACTGCAAAAATAACTCTTCATAGAGACGTTCTTGTAGATATTAATTTTGAAGTAGTTGCTGAATAACTATATAAAATATTAATTTGCTTTTAGGCTGCCATATTATTATGATATGACAGCTTTTTTTATTATTAACCATTTAAAATTAAAGAAAGATGTCTGAAAAAAGAAAATTTGTTCCATTTGTTTCCTCTGAAACAAATATGGCCGAGTTTACAGTAAAAGCTCTTATTATAGGGCTTATAATGTCGGTCGTACTTGGAGCTGCTAATGCCTATCTAGGCTTAAAGGCAGGGATGACTATTGCTGCTACTTATCCTGCCGCAGTAATAGGAATGGCTCTAATTAAAGCCATGAAAGGTTCCATCCTTGAAGAAAATTTTGCACGAACAGTAGGTTCTATTGGTGAATCTGTTGCGGCTGGTGCAATATTTACTTTGCCAGCTTTTTTTGTAGCTGGTATATGGCCAGAGTTTTATACTCCTGGTAATTATTTTACAAGTACTTTAATTCTTATATCAGGAGGTATTCTTGGTATTATGTTTGTCGCTTTACTTCGTAGAGTTATGACTCAAGATGCTGAATTACCTTTCCCAGAATCTGTTGCTGCTGCTGAAATACATAAAGCTGGTAGAGGCGGAACAAATGGTTCTAAATTTTTATTTGGAGCTATGGCTGCTGGAGCAATAATCAAGACTTTAGCAGATTTGAAATTCTTTGCTTATACTTGGGAAAAATTTATATTCTTTTCTAAACAAGCTATAACAAATACTTCTTTCTTTGGAAAAGGAGGCTTGTTATTGAGTTCCCCTGGAATTAGTCCTGCATATATGGGTGTTGGTTATATTATTGGCCCTAAATTAGGTGCTTTAAACTTTAGTGGAGGTTTAATTGCTTGGGGATTATTAACTCCTATTATTCTTTATTTCTTAGGACCAAATATTGATGTTGATACTTTGGCTACGGCTTTAATAGCAAATGGTAAGGCTACTTCAATGGACGAAGCTATTAATATGGTTTGGATTGATTCTTCTTATTCTGTATGGAAATTTATTGTTCGTCCTATTGCTATTGGAGGAATGCTTGTTGGTGCAGGATTTACTTTATATAAAATGAGAAACAGTTTATTTACAGGAATTTCTCGTTCTATAAATGATGTTAAAAAAGCTGCTTCAGGAGAAGCTGTAGAAACAGAAAGAGTGGAAAAAGATATTAATTTCAATTGGATTATGATTGGGATTTTAGGTGTTGCAATATCTACTTTCTTGATTACATACTTAATTTTTAGTACATCTATTCTTGTGGCTTTTGTTGCAGCTACTGTAATGATTATTCTAGCTTTCTTTTTTGCTGCTGTTTCTGGTTATTTAGTTGGTATAATGGGATCTAGCAATAATCCTATTTCAGGATTAACTTTAACAGCTTTAGTTGTTACTGCATTGATTATGGTACTTCTTGGTGTAAAAGGAAATGAAGGTGTTGCTGCTGTACTAGGTGTTGCTGCTATAGTATGCGTTTCTGCTGCTGTTGCTGGCGAAATGTTACAAGATTTAAAAGCAGGACATATTCTTGGAGGTACTCCTTGGAAAATGCAAATAGGAGATATTATCGGAGTTATTGCTGCAGGTTCTGTAATGTTTGGCGTTCTTGTGATATTAAACGAAGGTGACATTAAAATTGGAGGCGGTGGTTTTGGTGGTAAGAATTTAGCAGCTCCTCAAGCAAGTTTAATGGCAATGCTTTCTAAAGGAATTGTTGCTGGAGAAATGGCTTGGCCTCTAATAATTGTTGGTATGCTTATGGGATTTGGATTAATACTTATGCAAGTAAAAAGTCCAATGTTAATTAGTGTTGGTATGTATTTACCTCTTGAAACTACTTTTGCTATATTTATTGGTGGTTTAATAAAAGGATTAGTAGATGTTTTTAATGAAAAGAAAAAGCATAATGAAGGCCAGAAAGTGAGAGTTGAAAATGTTGGTGTTTTATTAGCTTCAGGATTGATTGCTGGAGAGGCTCTAATGGGACTGGTGTTTGCTGGTTTAGCATTCTTTGATGTTAAACTTTTCGCAATTTTTGATAAACCTTCTTTCTTTATTAGTACTATTATTGTAGCTATTATTGCTTACATATTAGTTAAGATTCCTATAAATAATGCGGGAAATCCTAACGACCCAGTACCTCCTTCTGCTGCAAGTTAATGTTTTAATTTAATAATATTAAGGGATATTGTATATTTGCAATATCCCTTTTTTATTTAATCTAATTTTTATTTTTAATGAATTTTTTCAAACGTCGAAAGATACTTAAACAAGCAAACTTTTTAGATCTAATTCCTATCAGGAATATGCAGTATGAAGTTAGTGAAAATGGGAATATTAATATTCTAATACCAAAGTTTAAAAATATCAGCTTAAGAAAGATTATAATACCAAATAATAAATCACATTTTATAAAAGTCAAACTTGATGAATTAGGTTCTCAGACTTGGCTCGCTATTGATGATAAAAGAACAGTAGAGCAAATATATTCCTATTTGGCAGAAAAGTATGGGGAGAAGATTAGTCCTGTTGAAGAACGAGTTAATAAGTTTATAACTATTCTTTATCAACAACAATATATTACATTTAAACAGCTACTACAAATTTAATTAGAAATACATGTATTCGTAAATTGTTTTAGAACTTATTTTATTATTTGAATCGTATTCATTTTTAAAACTTTCTAGTCCATTATTATTATAAAAATATTTAATGGCATAATCTTGAATATCATTTTTATTGAATTGGATTTCTTCAATTAAATAATTTGAATTATTGTATGTGTATGTATATTTATTCCTGATTTGGTTATTTTTAAATCTTATACAAGAAATTTTTTTGTTGTCTTTATTGTAAGCATAAGTGTGTTTTAAACTTGTTTTTGAAGATTCAGAAGTTCTAACCCATTCTATTAAATTAGAGTTTGAATCGTATTTGTAAATATAATTACACTCTATCTCTCCTTCAGAATTAGCAACAGAGTATTTAATAATATTGTTGTCGTACTCATAAGTACATTTATTTTCTTGTTTGTTTTCAGAGTTATATTCAATTTCTTCTGCTATATTTTGTTTGTCATTATATATAAAAACTTTAGTTAAACTTATAGTGCCATCTCCATTAAATATTGTTTCTTCAACTTTATTATTATTTTTAAATTTATATTTACATTTATAATCAACAATACTATCATTTATAAAGTTAATTTCCTCTATTTTATTGTTGTCTTTATCATAGAATGATTTGTGTTTGATTCCAATACTTCCGTCATTATTGTATAGTATTTCTTCTATTTTATTCCCTTCATTATCAAAATTTTTAACAAAATTAATATATTTTATACTATCACCGTTTGCAGAATATTCTATTCTATATTCTAAAATAGATTTTATTTTATTATTTTTTATTGTAAAATTTTCATTAACCGATAATAATAATTTATTTTGTGAAAATAATAACACAGGTAAACAACAGAGTATGAAAAATAAATTAAATTTACAACGCATAAAATAAATTTTAAGCAAATCTACGCTTTTTTTTAATGTAAAACTTCATTAGTAAAAAAATAGTGTATTTTTGCAATAAGTTTAGTATGATAAATTATCAAATTCATGAGCAAAAAACAAAAAACAAAAGATTTTATTATTGCTAATTCATTATTGGCTTTTTTAGAAAATGGTTATAGTAAACTTACTATGGATGAAGTTTCTATAATATTAGGATTAAGTAAAAAAACCTTATACAACCATTTTAGAAGTAAAGAAGAATTATTATTTTCGTGTGTTTACAAACTAAGAAATGATTTAAAGTCTGAAATAGAAGAGGTTATTAATAATAAAAAATTACCTTATCATGAAAAATTGCAAAAAAATCTTAAAATAGCATCTAATCATATATCAAAAATAACTCCTAAGTTTGGAAGTGATCTTCAAACAAACATGCCACATATATGGTCTATTCTGGTTAACTACAAAAAAAATGAGGCAGTACTGCACTTTTCTGAGTTATTAAACGAGGGAATTGAACAGGGTTTTATAAATAAAAATATAAATACAAGCATTGTTATTTTAATGTATTTAAGCGCTATAGAAAATTTACTTAATCCATCTTATTTAAATGAATTACCTTATGCCGTAAGATCTCAAATATCATTTTCAGCAAATGATATATTTAATGACATTATTAAGGTTATATATGAAGGGATATTGGTTAACGATGCTAAAATAAATTACAAAGAAGAATTAGATTAAATCTAAAATAGAATATTTATAATAAAAAAAGGGTTTTAGTTATATAACTAAAACCCTTTTTTTATTGCTCCCCCTTCAGGACTTGAACCTGAGACCCTCTGATTAACAGTCAGATGCTCTAACCAACTGAGCTAAGGAGGAATTTTTTATTTCAAATGCGGTGCAAAGATAAATATAAAAACTTATCATGCAATATTTTTTTTAAAAATATCTAAAAAAAAAACAGGTTGACTATTTACAGCGTTAATATTCAGCCTACTACACATGTCCGTTATTTTGTTTGGAAGTGTTATTAATATTAAATAACAAAGGCTATTGTAGCTACAAGAATATTGGCGTTTGTATTTTTAATAATAGTATTTCCTGCTGATACTAATGTTGCACCAGAAGTAACAACATCATCAACAAGTAGTATTGTTTTATTTGAATAATCAAGCTTATTATTTGTTAAAAATATATTTTCAACATTTTCTATTCTTTCTGTGTAATTAATTAATGTTTGAGGTTTTGAATATTTATTTCTAAATAAAAGTTCTGTGTCTAAAGGTATTTGCAAAATATTACTAATACCTTTTGCAAACATTTCGCTTTGATTATAACCTCTTTCTATTTGTCTTTTATTATGCAATGGTATAGGAACAATAAAAGAAATATTATTATAAAAAGGAGTTTTTTTTAATTTATAAGCTAATATTTCTCCTAAAATTTCAGCTGTTTTCCTATGTTTATGAAATTTTAAATTATGTATTATTTTTTGAACGACATTCCCTTTATTAAAATAGCATAAAGATGTTGCATGTTTTACATCAAGCCTTTCATAAAAGAGGTCTGTTAGTAAATTATTTTTGTGAAGATGAAAATCTGTATATGGAATATTGTGTAAGCATTTTATACAAATAGATTTTTCGTTAGGATGTAATAAAATATCACATCCAGAGCAATATTCAGGAAAGAATAAATATTTAAAGCTCTTTAACATTATATATTATTTTACAAAATGCATTATACCAAAGGCAAGCAATTTGGATATTACTTGCCTAAATAAAAAAAACAATGTTGTTTTTATAAACTTAAATATATGTTATTTTCATTAACAATCTTTCGCAAATTTATTATAGCATATCTCATTCTTCCTAATGCTGTGTTTATGCTTACATTTGTTTGGTCGGCAATTTCTTTGAAACTTAGATTATTATAATGTCGCATTTGAATAATCTCTTTTTGTTCTAATGGCAGATATTCTAATAAATTTTTAACTTGTTCTAATGATTGCTCTTTGATAATCCTATCCTCATAAGATTCATCATATAATTTAATTTTGTTAAAGACTCCATTTTCTTCACAATCATAAACCATTGTCATTTTCTTTGATTTTCTGTAATAATCAATAACAACGTTATGAGCAACTTTCATTATCCATTGTTGAAATTTTCCTTCTTCTTTATAGCTTTTTGACTTAATAATATTAAATACTTTGAAAAAAGTATCTTGGCATAAGTCCTGTGCCAAATCTCTGTCTTTAGTAATAATATATATATAAGAATAAACTTTCTTATAATATCTATTAAAAAGATCACACGCTCCAGATTCGTTGCCTGATTTAAACCTTACTATAAGCTCATTATCAGCTATGAACTCTTTTTTCATATAAATACCTCCTAAATTAAAATTACTTTAGTAAAAAATAATAAACTAAGTATAGTTATAAACTTATAGGCGAAGATTTGTAAATTTTAGTAATTTTAGTAAATTATGTAGAGGTGTTTTACAATAACTGCTTTTTTTTTATGAATGATGTTGCAAAAATAAATAAAAAATTTAAATAACAAATATTTTTTTTATTTTTTTAATCTATTTTTTTGTCATAAATGAATACAAGGCAGGAGTAACATATAATATTAAGATTAAAGAAAACATTAAGCCTCCAATAATTACTATACCCATTGGTATCCTACTGGAAGATGATACTCCAAGAGCTAGAGCTATAGGCAATCCTTTCTAATGCTGTTGCTAAGCTTGTTATTAATATTGGAAGTAACCTTTTGTAGCTTCTATTAATGCTTCTTTTTTATTTAAACCTTTATTTTTTAGTTGATTTGCAAATTTAACTATTAATATTTTGTTTTTTTAGTTACAATATCTTGTCCTAAAAATAGCTTTATAGTACCTTTTATGTACTGTTATAGTGCCTTTCATGTACCTTTCATGTACAGTAATATAATTTTAGCTCAGTCAATCAATCAATTGCATAAACAATTTAAAACCACGTTATTACAATCATTTAGAGTACCATTAAAGTGTTTCGTCCAAAAATAGGTTTACAAAAAAAATATAATTATGAAAAAAGGCAGTAAACTTTTATATATTCAAATATGGTGTTAATAGATATGGTTGATATTAATTTGTCGTTAAAATCTATATTTAACTTGATGATCTTTGGTGCAAAATTTATTTTTATAATAATACATTTTTCATTTTGTCCAATTTATTTTGAAGGGTAAAAGCAACTAAATTTTTACTATTATTGATTTTTGAACTTTAGCTGTGACTCTTATTCGTAATATTGTATAATTCCATATTATACATTAATATAATTATTCTTGACTTTGTGAAAAATAAAATAAGAGCTTCTCCTTTTATTTTTAATTGTATTATATTTGCACCTCAATTTTAAAAAATAAACTATGTTAAAGAATTTTATAGAAGAGTTAAAATGGCGTGGACTTCTTCATGACGTAATGCCTGGAACTGAAGAGTTGTTATTAAAAGAATCTGTTAGTGGTTATGTTGGGTTTGATCCAACAGCAAAATCATTAACAATAGGCAACTTAGTTACGGTAATGCTATTGGTTCACTTTCAAAAATCAGGACACAAGCCTATTGCATTAGTTGGAGGAGCAACTGGAATGATTGGTGACCCTTCTTTTAAAAATGAAGAACGAAAATTCTTATCTGATGAAGATGTGCGATTTAACATGGAATGTATCAAAAAACAACTTGAACATTTTTTAGATTTTGATGAAAATAATGCTAATAATGCAGAAATAGTTAATAATTATGACTGGTTTAAAGATATATCTTTTTTGCAATTTCTAAGAGACGTGGGAAAGCACCTAACAATAAATTATATGTGTGCGAAAGATAGTGTAAAAAAAAGATTAGAATCAGGTCTTTCTTTTACAGAGTTTTCATACCAACTTTTACAAGGATATGATTTCTACCATCTAAACAAAACAAAAAACATCAAAATACAAATGGGTGGGTCTGACCAATGGGGAAATATAACATCTGGAACCGAACTTATAAGAAGAAAATCAGGAAATGAAGCTTATGCTTTAACTTGTCCTTTGTTAACTAAATCAGATGGTACTAAATTTGGCAAATCAGAAGGACAAAATATTTGGTTAGACCCGGATTTAACTTCTCCTTATAAATTTTATCAATTTTGGTTAAATTCTTCTGACGAAGAAGCTCTTAAAAATATTAAAATATTCACAACTTTTGAAAGAGAGCATATAGAAAATTTAGAAAAAGAGCATTTAGAAAATCCACATTTAAGAATATTGCAAAAAGAATTGGCTAAAGATATTACTTGCCGCGTGCATTCAGTTGATGATTACAATCAAGCTATTGAGGCTTCTGAATTATTATTTGGAAAAGGAACTTTTGAATCTCTTTCTAGGTTAAATGAGAAAACAATAATTAATATATTTGAAGGAGTGCCTCAATCAATTATTACAAGAGATATCATTGAAAATTCTATAAATATTGTAGATTTCTTAGTTGATAAAACTAATGTTTTTCCAAGTAAAGGAGAAGCAAGAAGGATGATAAAATCAAATGCTGTTAGCATTAACAAAAATAGAACTGAAGAAGACAAAATAGTTAATAAGGATGATTTGATAAACAATAAATACATTATTGTTCAAAAGGGGAAAAAGAATTATCATTTGGTTATTTGTGAATAAATATTATTGGATTTCTTTTATAGAATAATTAATCTGATTAATTATTCTATAATTGTTTTTTCCCTAATTTTAATGTTTTAATTAGTATTTATATACTTACTCACGTATAGGGTTTGAATGCTAATATGCATACCTTTAATAAATAAGATCTAAGGATAGTAGTGTAGTTTTATGGAAGTATTTTTTATAAGAAATACTTAATAATAACAAAGCCACCGATGAGACAAACCGTAAATGCTAATGCTAATAAATTAAAATACTTATCAATAAATGATTTTATTTGTGGTCCAAATTTCCATATTAAAAATCCAACTAGAAAAAATCTAGCACCACGACTTATAACTGACGCAATAAGAAACATTGTAAAGTTAAGGTCGAAAACCCCAGATGTAATTGTAAATATTTTGTAAGGAATCGGTGTAAAACCTGCAGTAAATATTATCCAAAACCCAAATTCATCATATAATCCCTTTATTTTTTCATATAATCCAATCGTAAAACCTGGTATATTATTAAAAAAGAAGTTGGCAAAAGCTGTAAATTCTCCATTATTTAACCATGCGTAATGTCCTAATGAATAACCAAGTATTGCACCTAAAAATGAGCCTATAGTGCAAATAAGTGCAAAACGAAATGATTTTAATGGTTTTCCTAAAGCTAAAGCTATAAGCAAAATATCAGGAGGAATAGGAAAAAAAATAGACTCTATAAATGCAATAAGAAAAAGAGCCATAGATCCATAAGGCGATTCAGCCCATTTTAAAACCCAATCATATAATTGTTTTATCCAATTCATTTTTATTTTTTTCTTTAAATTCTGTATTATTATTTTTAGTATTGATGTTCTTCAACGTAGTTGTTTCTTCTTGTAGATTGTTATCTAAAGGTTTATTTTCATTGTATAAATGCTTTTGAAAAAAAATAAGAAGCACAACACCTATAGTTATAGCAGAATCTGCGATATTAAATATAGGACTAAAAAACAAAAAACTTTCGCCTCCCCATATAGGAAGCCAAGATGGAAATGTAGTTTCTATAATTGGGAAATAGAACATATCAACCACTTTCCCATGAAATAAAGAGGCATAACCTCCTTTTTCTGGTAAAAAAGAAGCTACTTGATAATAACTATGGTCAAATATAACTCCATAAAAAATACTATCAATAATATTTCCTAAAGCACCTGCAAATATAAATGATAAACTTAAAATTGTTAATTTATTGGAATCTTGCTTAGAAATTTTAAAAATATACCAACCTATAAAAAACAATGCAATTATTCTAAAACTAGTCAGTATTAACTTCCCTATTTTACCTCCAAACTCAATTCCATAAGCCATTCCATTATTCTCTGTAAAATTGATCATAAACCAATTCCCAAAAACATTAAACTCATCACCTAATGCCATATTAGTTTTAACTAATATCTTAATAAATTGGTCAATAAAAAGTATTGCAAGAATAATATAAAATGAATACTTGATGTTTTTGTTTATCATTTTTGCCCTTGTTTCGCCTCAATACTTAATGTTGCGTGAGGAACACTCATTAATCTTTGTTTTGGTATTAATTTACCTGTTTCTCGGCAAATACCATAAGTTTTGTTTTCTATTCTTAGTAATGCTAATTCAAGAGATTCTATAAACTTTTTTTGTCTTGTTGCTAGTTTTGCATTTTCTTCTTTTGACATAACTTCCGAGCCATCTTCTATAATTTTAAAAGTAGGAGATGTGTCATTTATGTCACTACCACTATCATTAGAAAAAGCTTCTCTTAACATTGTTAAATTATCTCTAGCCTCTTCAAGTTTAGCTAAAATAAGTTGTTTGAATTCTTTTAATTCATCATCAGAATATCTGTTTTTTTCAACCTTATTACTATCATTTCCCGATACATTATGATTATCAGAACTTAATTTTTCTGGAGAATTCCCTTCAGAATTTTTATCTAAACCTTTTTTAGCCATAATTATATAAAATTTTTAAAATTTTTTGCAAAGATAATTAAAAATTATATTCAAAACAATTGAGTCAACAAATTTCTTTTTATTAGCATTTTATTAAATATAGATCTATTTTAAATAAAGACAATCTTGTGTTGAATAACAATTGTTTAATTTTTCAGCTTTATTGCTTTACGTTTTTAAGAATAATATTAAAAATATCAGTATTGTCAATATTAAAATTATTATTTGTTTTAATATTTCCTAAAATCCATAATCCAACAGGATTTAAGGTGTGTTGTTTTGTAGTCCAACCTGATTGCATTTTATCGTTAATAGTTTTAGTGTTGTTGTTTATAGTGTCAAATAGATATGAAACTGTTTGTCTATTTAGTTCGTCAATATAGAAACCATAGTATTCTGGCGTACCTGCTTTATTATCTCCAAATCCACGAGAGTAACCTCCTGTTTCGTGGTCGGAAGTTATAATAATCATTGTTTCATTAGGATGTTTAAGATAGAAGTTATATGCTTTTTCAATAGCTAAGTCGAAGGCTTTTATTTCATAAATAGCAGTTTTAATATCATTGCTATGACATGCCCAGTCAATTTTTCCTCCTTCGACCATAATGAAAAAGCCATTTTTATTATCAAGATGATTGTATGCTTTTTCTGTGTAAGTTGCTAATAAACCATTGTATTCTGGCATATCTATAGTGTAGGGAAAAGATTCCTTATCTTCAGCATATTGCTTTTCTATGGAATAATTTTTTTTCCTAATATTTTTATCAATAATAAATAACTTTTCGTTTTTATTATCAGTAATAAAATCTTTTGATTGAATAATTGTATATTTATTTTTAAGCAGAGTGTCATAGTAATAATCAAATGATTTTGTGTTTGTCAAAATACCTCCGCTTGCAAAATAGTCAAAATCAGATTTCATTAAATCACTCATTAAATCATCATAATTTTTCCTACTATTTTGTTTGCCATAAAAGCATGCAGGAGTGGCATGATTAATAGAAACAGAAGTAATAATGCCAATCTTTTTGTTTAGACTTTTTAAAGTATCTGCAATTGATACAAAATTATCTATTGAATCTTTGCCTATAAACCCAAAATAAGTTTTTTTTCCACAAGCTAATGCAGTGCCTGCAGCACCAGAATCGGTAATTTTATTTTTCTGTTTGCAACTGGTATTTACAATTCCTTTAAAAGGAAAATGCATAAACATTATTGAGTCATTTTTTGTTTTTAGGTAATCATTTGCAGTATAAACTTGGTTTATTCCCATTCCATCACCAATAAAGAAAAAAAAATATTTTATATTATTTTGAGCAAAGAGGTTCGTTTCTGTAAAAATAAGTAAAAGTAGTGAAAATGTGATTATTAATTTTTTGTTCATAACAATAAGTAGGTTTTAATTCAATGCAAAATTACAATAAACATTTAAGAGTTTGTTTCCATTTTCATTATTTAATGTTTTCTTAACTAGCTTATTTTGTCTTAATTTATAAGTTTCTATATTCAGTAGTCTAATAATGTTATTTGTACAGACATTTTGTCATTTATTTTTTATGGCATATATTTTGGGAACAGTTTTTTCTAAATTTTAAATTAATAAATTATGAGTACTGGTAAAATAAATGTTCAAACGGAAAATATTTTTCCCATTATTAAGAAATTTTTATATTCTGATCACGAAATATTTTTGCGTGAGTTAGTTTCTAATTCTGTTGATGCGACACAAAAGCTGAAAACATTATTGTCTGCTGGCGAATTCAAAGATGAATTAGGTAATATAAATGTAGAAGTGTCATTTGACAGTGAAAAGAAAACTATAACTGTTTTAGACAGAGGTATAGGGATGACAAGTGATGAATTGGAAAAGTATATTAATCAAATAGCATTTTCAGGAGCCGAAGAATTCTTAGAAAAATACAAAAATCAGGCAGAAGGTAATGCCATAATTGGTCATTTTGGACTTGGGTTCTATTCTGCGTTTATGGTTTCAGACAGAGTTGAAATTCATACTAAATCCTATAAAGAAAACTCTGTTGCCGTTAAATGGGAATGCACAGGTAGCCCAGAATATACGTTATCAGAAATAGATAAACAAGAAAGAGGAACAGAAATAATTTTACATATATCAAGTGATGCAGAAGAATTTCTTGATGAACAAAGATTAAAAGGTATTTTAAATAAATATTGCAAGTTTTTACCTGTACCAATTTGCTTTGGAGAAGAAGAAATAACAGAAAAAGATGCAGATGGTAAAGAAATTAAGATAAAGAAACCAAAACAAATAAATAACCCTAAACCAGCTTGGACTCAAAAACCTGCTGATTTAAAAGAAGAAGACTATCAAGCTTTTTACAAGGAATTATACCCATATTCAATGGATAACCCATTATTTAACATTCACCTTAATGTTGATTATCCTTTTAACCTAACAGGGATATTATATTTCCCTAAAGTTAAAAAGAATTTTGAGTTTCAGAGAGATAAAATTCAATTGTACTGCAATCAGGTATTTGTGACAGATTCTGTTGAAGGCATTGTCCCTGACTTTTTAACATTGTTGCATGGAGTAATTGATTCGCCTGATATTCCTCTAAATGTTTCAAGAAGTTATTTACAAAGTGATTCTAATGTAAAGAAAATATCGTCACACATATCAAAGAAAGTTGCTGACAGGTTAGAAGAAATATTTAAAAACAAAAGAGATGAATTTGAAAGTAAATGGGATGACATAAAGATTTTTATTGAGTATGGAATAATATCTGATGAAAAGTTTTATGAAAGAGCAAAGAAATTCTGCATGTTTAAAAACATAGAAGGAAAGTACTTTACTTTTGAAGAGTATGAAGAACATATAAAAGTTTCTCAAACAGATAAAGATAATAAAATAATTTATTTATATACAACTAATCAAGAAGAACAACATAGCTATATCCAAGCAGCTAAAGAAAGAGGTTATGATGTTTTATTATTAGATGGACAAATAGACACTCACTTTATAAATAACATAGAACATAAGTTAAATAATGCTTCATTCGTTAGAGTAGATGCTGATATTATTGATAAACTTATTAAGAAAACAGAATCAATTCCTTCAAAATTGTCAGATAAAGAATGTGAAGAATTAAGACCTGTATTTGGTAGTTATCTTGAAGGTGGAAAATATTATGTAATGTTTGAAAGTTTATCAGAAACAGATAATCCTGTAATGATTACAAAGCCAGAGTTTATGAGAAGAATGAAAGAAATGTCAGCGCTTGGTGGTGGCGCTAGTATTTATGGTAATCTTCCTGACCAATTTAATATTGTTGTTAACTCTAATCATCCTGTAATTAACAATATAAACAAGCAAAAAGATGAAAAGCTAAGCAAAGAGCTATTATCTTTAGATAGTCAAATAAAACCACTAAATGAACAACTTGCAGAACTAAGAAATAAGCAAGATGCTTCTGAAGAAGAAAAAACTAAAACTCATGAGCTTGAAACTAAAACTCATGAACTTGAAGAGCAAAAAACAAAAATGCTTGAAGGTTTTGGAAAAGAAAATGATGTGGTAAAACAATTGATTGATTTGGCTCTATTGTCGCAAAATATGCTTAAAGGAGAAGACTTAACCAAGTTTATCAAAAGAAGTTTAAACATAATTAAAGCTTAATTATTTAAATTAAATAATTGATTGGCTTTTAGTCTAAGCAATTTATAATATTTAGACCTCACCGATAATTTTAAAAAAAACGGTGAGGTCTTTTTTTATGTTCTAAAATATATTTTATTGTAATTGGATTTAGGTACTTATTTGCTGCCTATAGGCACCTCTGAGATAGTTGCAGGCACCTCCGAGGTAGTTGCAGGCACCTCTGAGATAGTTGCAGGCACCTCTGAGGTAGTTACATACATTATTGGATAGTGCCCTTTTTTGTTTGCTTCTTAGCCTATTTTATTATTTTGTTATAATAATCAAATGACTGAATGATTTCATCTTGTGAGCAGAATATGTTAAAAGAGCAATTGCCAATATCATTTAATAAAGAGAATGCAATATTATCGTTTGTGTTTTTTTTATCATTTTGCATAAAATCAATTAATAAGTCATAATTGCTCTTTTTAATTTTATTAAGCTTAAAATTAGGCTTTATGAATTTGATTATATCAGATGCTTCTTCCTCCTTAAAGTTTAGTTTAATCATAGAAAGATAAAGTTCACAAATAATTCCAGCTACAATAGCTTCGCCATGATATAAGAAATCTTTGGATGAGTTAAGAAATATAGATTCTAGAGAATGACCTATAGTGTGTCCGAAGTTTAGAATTTTTCTTAACCCTTCCTCTTTTGGGTCTTTTTGCACAATTTCAACTTTTATATTAACAGAGTTTAAAATTGTGGCTTTTATTTCACTAATATTGTTTAAATCAATTAGTTTAATTTTATTCCAATATTTTTTATCATAAATTAATGCGTGCTTAATAATTTCTCCAAATCCAGAATAAATATTTCGTTTATCTAAAGTATCTAAAAAGTCTGGATCAATTATTATTAATTCAGGGTTAGTGAAAGTGCCTAACATGTTTTTTAAACTTCCTAAGTCAATTCCAGTTTTTCCTCCGATTGAAGCATCTATTTGAGATAGGAGGGTAGTGGGGATATTTATAAATTTAACACCTCTTTTGTAAATAGATGCAATGAAACCTCCCATGTCACTAATTACGCCCCCACCAAGGTTTATTATTAGAATATTGCGGTCTGCTTTATATTCAGCTAAAACCTCCCATAACTGAAAAGATGTATCTAATGTTTTTTGAGATTCTCCACTTTCTATTTCTATAATATCAGCTTCTTTTAATAGCTCTGAATTGATAATTAATTTAGGCAAACAATATTGATGTGTATTTTCGTCCACCAATATAAATATTTTGCTGTAATTTATTTTTTTTATTTCTTTATCTATTTCGTTTATACTTCTTTCTCCAATTATTATCTTGGTTTGGTTTAGTTCTAATTTTTTTATCATAGTTGTTTATAGATTAATTTCTTTATTTTCAATTTTAAATCGATAAGGTAATAGAGCATCTTCTCCAGCATAATCCACTCCAATTCTAGGACCTATACTGAGTTTAGATTTATCATATTCAAATCCAATATCTTCTACCCATATTTGCTCTTTAAGTAAATCAATGCCATTATGATTGCATGTAATACCTAATAACTTAGTGATATTACCTGGTCCTTCTGCAATATTTTTTTTTTCTATATTAGTTATGTTTTTTCTTTCCTTCATTTTTTCGATTCCCATATATGGTTTTATGGCTCTGATTAATATTGCATCTGGGATATTTTCTTTGTTTGTTACTATATTAAATAATGGATGTATTCCATAACATAAATAGACATAAGCATGCCCTCCATTTAAAAACATATTAGCATTTCTGTTTGTTTTCTTATGGTTATTAGCATGACATGCTTTATCATTTATATTTGAATACGCTTCTGTTTCGGTTATAATTCCAGAAGTAATAAATCCATTGAAATTAGTAACTAGAAGTTTCCCAATAAAAGTTTTAGCTAATTGAACAACATTTTCATTTAAGTAAAAAGTTCTATCAAGTTTCATTATCTAATTTTAATAAATTATTTGTTTAGTAATGAATATGTTTATTTTAAAGACTCCGAGCTAGCTCACTGCAAACATTTTCAAGCTGTGTGAAAACTTTTTCAAAGTCATTTTCATTACCATACCATGGATCTATTACGTCTTGATTTGGGCATTTATTTGTAAAATTGAGCAGAAAATCAACTTTTGAAGCTTCAATTTCATTTTTAGATAATGTTATGACATCATAATAATTTGATTTATCCATCACATATATCCTGTCAAAATTTTCAAACATTTTATGTTTAAACATTTGGGCTTTATGTTTAGATATATCAATATTATGTTTTTTTGCAATTTTTATTGCTCTATTGTCAGGATGTTCTCCAACGTGAAAAGAAGCTGTTCCAGCTGATTGTACAACGATATGTTTTTTGCCTAATAACGTCAATTCATTATTTAAAATACCTTCAGCTAAAGGAGATCTGCATATATTTCCAAGACAAACCATTAATATTTTCATGGCAAATTTGTTAAATTATTCTTCTATCTCGAATTTCTTTCTTAAGTCAAGAATATAACCTTTAAACTTTTTATCTGTCTCAATAAGGTTTAATACAGTTTTGCAAGAATGCATAACAGTTGCATGATCTTTTTTTCCTGATTGCATACCTATTGATGAAAGTGATAATTTTGTTAAACGTTTTGAAAAATACATTGCAATTTGCCTTGCTTGAACAATTTCGCGTTTTCTACTATTTGAATGCAATTGATCAACAGAAATACCAAAATATTCGCTAATAGTTTTTTGAATATAATTAATTGATATTTCAGTATTACTTCTAATAATAAACTTATCAACTACTTCTTTAGCTAATCCTAAATTAACTTCTCTTTTATTAAATGTAGCTTGAGCGATTAAAGAAATAATTACACCTTCTAATTCTCTTACATGAGTATTAATTGTAAGAGCTAAATATTCCATTACATCTATAGGAAATTCTATTCCGTAATTATATATTTTGTTTTTTATTATGGCATATCGTGTTTCAAAATCAGGTGGTTGTATGTCGGCGGTAAGTCCCCATTTAAAACGAGAAATAATTCTTTCGTCAATATCTTTTATTTCAACAATAGGTCTGTCTGTAGTTAGTATAATTTGTTTGTTATTTTGGTGTAAGTGATTAAAAATGTCAAAGAATACTTCTTGAAGTTTGCCTTTATTAGAAATAGAATGTACATCATCTATAATAAGAACATCCAATAATTGATAAAAATTTATAAAATCATTAACATTTTTGTTCTTTGTTAGAGCATCAACGCATTGTTGCATAAATTTTGTCGCATGAACGTAAAGTACAGTTTTATTTGGGAAATTATTTTTTACTTGAACGCCAATTGCATTAACTAAATGAGTTTTTCCTAGTCCCGTACTTGAATATAATAAAAATGGATTAAATGAAGTTTTTCCAGGATTATTAGCTATAGACATTCCTGCATTTCTGGCTAACCTATTACATTCACCTTCAATAAAATTATCAAAAGTTTTGTCATACATTAATTGTGGGTCAATAGTGATTTTTTTTAATCCAGGAATAATAAAAGGGTTTAGATATCCATCTTTATTACTATTTATATTTAAAGGAACATTCAGTTGTGGATTTTTTGGTGGATTACTATTAGATGTAGGGATAATCATTGATTCCTTACTTTTAATGTCCATAAGTATAACATATTCTAATTTTCCATTTAATCCTAATTCTTTTTTAATTGTTTTTTTCAAAATATCAATGTAATTTTGCTCTAACCATTCGTAAAAGAAATGTGTAGGAACTTGAATTGTTAATACATCATTTTCTATTTTTACAGGCTTGATAGGTTTAAACCATATTTCAAAAGCATCAATAGATATGTTGTCTTTAATTATAGTTAAGCAATTATTCCATATTATTTCGTGGTTTTTTATCATTTTAAATCTTTCTCTTTTATGATATTAGTTGTTAGTTTTTAATAGTTATTAACATCTATTTTTTTCGCAAACAAATATTGTTAATTAATTTTTGATAAAAAAAATTAAAATCTCTTGTTTTTTAATTTTTTTTATTATAAGCAATTTTGTTATTTTTTTTCACTTTGATTGTATTAAAAGATGTTAATTTATTTTAAAATAAATTAACGTATTATTATTCAAAAAAATAGCAATAATCAATGGAGTGTGAGTATTAAATATGCGTTGTATTTTGTAATGATTATTAGCACGAGATAGTTTTTCTACCTTATTCCTTATTTTATATAGCTTTACATGTTGTTATATTAAAGTATTAATACAAATATTGAGACAAAAGGCTAGTATAATAAAACTAAAAGGCAAAATGTACGCATTTAACTTTTATTTAAAACGCAAGAATGTGTTTAAAAGTGTAGTTATGATAGATAGTGTTCAAAACAATTTTAGTAATTAAATATAAAAGCAAAATTTAATGATGAAATAAAACTGAAAAAAGTTCTAATTACCATTTTGATAATTACCTTTTTATTCTGAGCATTTTTTGTTAAAACGATCTTCTTTATGGTTATTTTTTTCAATTTTTTTTAAAAAAGTGTATATTTGTAAAAAAAATGCATTATAAAGTATGGAAATTAATAAAAAAGTAAAAATCTTCATAATAGAGGATAATCGCACGGAAAATATGCTATTAAAGTTAGCTATTAGCTCAATAAATAATATTGAAATAAAAGGATTTGCCCTTGGTGCTGATTTATTGAATGATTTAGATAAAAAGCCAGACATAGTGATTGCTGATTTGAATTTGCCTGATATATCAGGCTTTGATCTTATAAAAACCATCAAAGCATATGATGAGCAAATAAAAATTGTTGTAGTTTCAGCACAAAGAGATATTGATATTATCATGAAAGTACAAGCAATGAATGTTTGCAATTATATCGTAAAAAGCGAATCTTGTTTACAATATCTGAGTAGAGTGATAGAAGATATTATTATTGTTGAAAGTTATAGGCATAAGTATAAGGACGATTTTATTAATGATATATGATTGAAGATATAAATAAAATTAGAAGTTTTGAGTTTGAGGCGATTGTTATTGGAGGTTCTGCTGGTAGCATAAGAATAATAATAAATTTGTTAAAAGCATTGCCTGAAAATTATCCTATTCCAATTTTTTTAGCGTTACATAGACCTCCAGACAATGATGCTGGCATGAAAAATATTTTCGAGAAAATATCAAAAAATAATATAATAGAACCTGAAATGAGGTTAAATATAAAGTGTGGAAATATTTATGTTGCTCCAGCTAATTATCACATTCTTATAGAGCATAGGTTTAAAATAAATATAGACTCATCTCCACTTGTAGAATTTTCTAGACCTTCAATAAATGTTTTATTTTCTTCAGCAGCAGATATTTATAAAAGAAATCTTTTAGGTGTAATTTTAACGGGAAGTAATAATGATGGGGCGTCAGGCATAGTGGCAATAAAAGATATGGGAGGAGTTACTATTGCTCAGGATCCATCAGAAGCATTTATGGCAAGGATGCCTTCAGCAGCAATAAAAACAGATAAAGTTGATTACATTTTAAATAGTGAACAAATAACTGAATTTCTAGTAAACCTTCCTGGTAAATTAAAATTTCCTATATCAATAAAGTAAATGCAAAAAAAAATAGGACTTTTCTTTGGTTCCTTTAACCCTATACATATAGGTCATTTGATTATAGGCGAATATGTTATAGAAAACACGGATATAGATAAATTATGGTTTATTATAACTCCTCACAATCCGTTTAAAGAAAGAACAAATCTACTAGAAGAAAACCATCGATATTATATGGCAAATATGGCTATTGAAAATGATAATAGATTCAAAGCATCAAATATAGAATTTAAATTAACCAAACCATCTTATACCGTAAATACATTAATTCATTTATCAGAAAAGTACCCACAATACACATTTAATTTAATTATGGGAGAAGATAACTACAATTCAATAGATAAATGGAAAAATTATCAATTTATATTAAACAATTATGCAATATACGTGTATCCTCGAAAAACAGAAGATAAAGAGGTAAATATTAAAGGCAATATTAAACATGTACGAGCACCTTTAATTGAAATTTCTTCAAGCTATATCAGAAATTGCATTAAAGGAGGAAAAGACTTCAAGTATATTGTTCCTGAAAGTGTTTACAATTATATAAAAGAAATGAATTTTTATAAATAGGAGCAAAATCCGACTAAGTGAGATATTGCTTTTTAAAAATTATTATTAATCGTAATCTTGTTCTCTTTCTAAGGTTGGCTTTGTTTGTTTTTCCTTGAAGTTGTTAAATTTGTAAGATATTCCGAGATATACGACTTGAGACTCGTGTTTTTTGTCAGTTGTTATTTGATATGAAGTGGCATTTGTAATGTAGTGATCTTTTTTAGTGTTGAATATGTCGGTTGCTCTTAATGTGATGTCTAATTTGTTTTTAATAATATTTCGTTTTAGGCTAATGTCGCAATAATAGCTTTCATTGTATTTAGATTGTCCAGATACTGTTGGAGAGTTGTAAATGAATGATATGTTTAGGCTGACTATTTTTTTAAGGTTTATAGTAGGAGATAGCCTGTATGACCAGCTATTTTCGTTTAAGTTGACAGGTAAATTGCTAATGTCAGGTTCTTCAAATATGTTTTTGTAATATGATATGCTTGAGCTTAGTTTGAATATTTTAGAGAAGTTTTTAGAGAATGATAGTTCAGTTCCGTAGTTAATATTTTTTGCAATGTTTTGGTATGTTAAATAGTTAATTCCGTTTTCGTTTTTGTATATTACTCTGCTAATAACGTTATCAGATTGTTTGTAAAATAGATTTAACATTAAGCTCCCTTCTTTTAAACGTCTGATGATTCCAGTTTCAATGGAGTTAATATATTCAGGTTTTAGGTTTGGATTTCCTTGCATAATGTTTGCGGAATCGGAGTAATCAATGTATGGATTCATTTGTCGTGGGCCTGGACGGTTTACTCTTTTGCTGTAGCTTAATAAGTATTCATATTTGCTGTTTAATTCTTTGGAGATGTGCAGACTTGGGTAGTAATTGTAATAGTTAATATTTATTTTTTCTTTAGAATCAATGAATTCTGCTTTAGAGTCGAATGATTCTAGACGTAATCCTGCTTGGTAAGAGAATGATAATAATTTATTTGAGTATGTAGAGTAAATGCTGTTTATATTTTCTTGATATGTGTAGCTATAAGACATGGAGTGAACCCAGTTATTTAATAGTTCGTCGGCGGTATACATGTTGTTAGACATATCCATATTGCTTAAAGAGGTTTTGAATCCTAGTTCGAATTGAGCGTCATCATTTATTTTGTTAAAGAAGTTGCTTTGAAGGAATATTGCTTTGTTTTTGTTATCAATTCTTGTTCTTTGGTTTGATTCGTTTTCGAATTCATTATTGTTGTTAAAGTTTAATTGTTCTATGTCCTGATTTCTTTTGTGATGATTGTCAGATAAAGAAGCTTCAGTTAGTATTTCTTTTTCATCTTTCTTGAATACTTTTTTATAGCTTAATAGATATTGGTTTGATTGGAAGTGTCGATATTCATCAGATGTTCTTTTCATGTATCTAAGTATAGAATCAGAAAGCATGTATTTGTAATTAAATTTTTCAGTTTGATTTCGTTGAAAATCTCTGATTTTTATGTTGATGCCTAGTATGTCGTTTTTGTTAATACGAAAATCAATACCTGTATTTATGTTATACATTCCACCATTGTTATAGGAATTGCTAGTTTGGTATATTGATTGGTTTAGAATGTTGTCATTAGGGATACTGTTAATAGATTCGTTAGAATTTCTGTTGTTAAATCGATTGTCAAAGCTTAAATAATAGTTTGTTCGTTTGTAATTCTTATTTAATGATAATGATAGATTGTATTTATCGTTAGTTCCTACATTAAGATTGATGCTGCCATTCAGCCCTTTATTTTCATCCTTTTTCATTATAATGTTAATCATTCCTGATGTGCCATCCGGATCAAATTTTGCAGAAGGGTTTGTTATTATTTCAATTCTGTCAATAGTGCTTGCAGGTAATTGCCCTATAATGTCAGCACCGTCAGCACTGCTCATTCCTGTTGGTTTGCCATCAATTAATACTATTACATTTTTATTTCCTCTTAGTTTTATGGTTCCATCTTGTTCGGCAGAAATAGAAGGTATGTTTTGTAGGATATCAGTCACAGTTCCTCCAGAGTTTTTCAAGTCATTGTCGACATTGATAACTTTTCGGTCAATTTTATTTATGACAAGATCTTTTTCTCCAGTAACAACAACTTCTTTTAAATTTAACACTGATGGTTGGAAATTTATAATTCCTAGATTGATCTTTCTTTTTGAATTATTAATGGAAATGTTGTTTACAAACTTAGTTGTATATCCAATAAATATTATTTTTACTATGTACTTTCCATTATTTACATTGTTGAAAGCAAAACTTCCATCTTGAGTACTCATAACGCCCGTTACTAATGATGAATCCTCTTTAAGCAATACAACATTAGCAAATTCGACCGCTTGATTATTGCTTACATCTATTATTTTTCCATTTATTATTCCTAAATTTTCTTTAGCTTGTGTTTGAGAATAAACATTGTTTAATATAAAAATAAATGAAAAAATAACTAAATAAATTAAATTGGATGTTTTGATATTGTGCATAAATAGTTGAAAATTATAGTTAGTTAATTGTTTTTATTAATTTTTAATTTTTTGGTACATAACATTAGATTAATTTTTTTATAAAAGGTTTAATTTAAGATAAAAAAACATATAATTTGGATAGAGTTTCAATCTGATAGCTTTTAATAAACATTAAAATATTAAAAGGTTTTATTAAAATGCTTTTGTCTTTGATTAATTATTTTTATTTATTGAGTTATAAAAAATGGTAACTTTGTGATTTATTAATTATATAACAGAATAACGGATGACATTAATTACATCAATATCAGGTATAAGAGGCACAATAGGAGGTGACCTAAATAATAATTTAACTCCAATAGATATAGTTAAATTTACGTATGCGTATTCAAAATTGTTGATAGAAGAAAAGCCTAATGGTAGAGTTAAAGTTGTTGTAGGTCGTGATGGCAGAATTTCGGGAGAAATTGTTTCGAATTTAATTTGTTCGACACTTAATTCTATGGGTATAGATGTTATTAATGTGGGTTTATCAACAACTCCAACTGTTGAAATAGCAGTAACTGAACTTCAATCAGATGGAGGTGTAATAATAACAGCAAGTCATAATCCAAAACAATGGAATGCTTTGAAGCTTCTTAATAATAAAGGAGAGTTTATTTCGGGGTTAGAAGGTCAGAAGATTATAAATATAGCATCAAAAAATGATTTTATATTTAATCAAGTAGATAATTTAGGCAATACAACATTTAATAATGAGATGATTGATGTGCATATTGAGAAAATATTAGCATTAGACTTGGTGAATAAACATGATATTGCAAAAAAGAATTACAAAATAGCGGTTGATTGCATAAATTCTACAGGGGCAATATCTATTCCTACACTGTTAAATAAGCTTGGAGTTAAAAATTATACTCTTATTAATGATTCTGATTTTGGTAATTTTAAACATAATCCAGAGCCATTGAAAGAACACCTAGAGGAAATCTGTAGTTTAATAAAAAACAATGATTATGACTTGGGAATAGTTGTAGATCCAGATGTTGACCGTTTAGCATTTATTGATGAAAATGGCGAAATGTTTGGAGAGGAGTATACTCTGGTTGCAGTTGCAGATTATGTTTTAAAGCACAAAAAAGGAAATACTGTTTCAAACTTATCTTCATCAATGGCATTGAAAGATGTCACAGAATTGAATGGAGGTAGTTATTATTCAGCTGCAGTGGGAGAAGTAAATGTTGTTTCTCAAATGCGAAAATGTAATGCAATTATAGGTGGAGAAGGAAATGGAGGAGTTATTTATCCTGAACTTCATTATGGTCGAGATTCTTTAGTTGGGATTGCTTTATTTCTTTCTCATTTGTCTGATTTAAACATCAAATGTTCTGAATTGAAAAAAAGATATCCATACTATCATATATCAAAAAATAAGATAGAATTAAATTCAGGCATAAATGTTGATGATATAATCCTCAAAATATCAAAAAAATATCAACAAAAAGAGCAAATAGATATTGATGGGCTAAAAATTATATTCAATAAAGAATGGGTTCACTTACGAAAATCAAACACTGAACCTATAATACGAATATATGCAGAAAGTACGTCAGAAGAAAATTCGAATAAGTTGGCATTGGAAATAATAAAAGATATTGAAAATCTAATTATATAATTAAAAGGCAATTGAGTATAAATTTAAAAGAGATATAATGCAAAAATTAAAATATATAGTCATACTATTAGCAGTTTTATTGTGTTCATATACACCACCAGAAAAAGAAAACCCTTATAAAGATAAAGTAATTCTTCAAACCATACTAAAGATATTAAATAGTGGCCATTATCAACCTTTGCCAATTGATGATAGTTTGTCAATTAAATCATTTGATGTATATATAAAACGTCTTGATTACAATAAAGTGTTTTTAACACAATCAGATATTGATGAACTTTCTAAATACAAATATAAGATTGATGACGAGATTATAAATGGAACATTTGAACTGTTTAATTTGTCGAATAAACTTATATTAAAACGAATTGAAGAAACAGAAGGTTTTTATTCTAAAATATTAGACACTCCTTTTGATTTTAATGTTGATGACTCGCTAGAGCTAGATTCAGATAAAAGGAATTATTTAAATAATAAAAAAGAACTTAAAGAACGTTGGTATTTATCACTAAAATATCAAACATTGGTGAACTTAATTAGTTCTCTGGAAATACAAGAAAAAGCAATAGAGTCAAAAGATACAACAGTAAAAATAAAAACATTTAAAGAATTAGAAGCAGATGCGCGTAAAAAGGTAAGAGAAAGTCAAGAAGGATGGATAAACAGATTGAAAAAAATAGAAGAAAATGATAGATTTGGGCTTTATGTTAATTCTATTGTAAATACATTTGATCCCCATTCTGATTATTTCCCTCCATCAGATAAAGAAAATTTTGACATTTCCATGTCAGGACAATTAGAAGGTATTGGAGCTACTTTACAAGAAAAAGATGGTTATATAAAAGTGCACAGTATAGTTCCTGGAAGTCCATCATGGAAAGAAGGACAATTAAAAGAGGGGGATTTAATTTTAAAAGTAGGGCAGGGGAAAGAAGAACCTGTAGATGTGGTAAATATGCGTGTTGATAAGGCCGTGAAATTTATTAGAGGTAAAAAAGGGACAGAAGTGCGCTTAACGGTAAAGAAAGTAGATGGTTCAATAGTTGTTATTTCTATAATAAGAGACATTGTTGTAATAGAGGAAACATATGCAAAGAGTGCTATATTGAAAGATTCAGACAATGAAAAAATAGGCTATATAAGATTACCTAAGTTTTATGCAGATTTTAACAAGTTAGGCGGCAGAAGTGCTGGTGATGATATTGAAAAGGAATTAATAAAGTTAAAAAGAGATTCAGCTAAAGCTGTGATTATAGATTTACGTAATGATGGAGGAGGTTCTTTAATAGATGCTGTAAAAATAATGGGTTTGTTTATAGACAAGGGGCCTGTTGTTCAAGTAAAATCAAAAGAAGGAGCCCCTTATATCTTTGAGGATAAAGACTCAAAAATTGTTTATGATAAACCATTAATCATTCTTGTTAACCAATTCAGTGCATCAGCATCGGAGATATTAGCAGCAGCGGTGCAAGATTATGATAGAGGTATTATTGTTGGTACCAGTTTTACTTATGGTAAAGGCACTGTTCAAAATTTTTCCGAATTAGATAGATTTGTTAGTGATGAAACAATAAAACCATTAGGAGCATTAAAACTTACAATTAGTAAATTCTATAGAGTAAATGGAGGTTCTACACAGCTAAAGGGTGTTATTCCGGATATTACATTACCATCACCATATAATTATATAGATGTAGGAGAGAAAGAGCAAGATTATCCTATGCGATGGACAGAAATTAAGCCAGTAGAATATAACAAATGGATGCGTCCAGTAAAAAAGGAAATAATAAAAAATGCTTCAATTGAAAGAGTTCGTAAAGACACATTATTTTCTTTGATTGAAGAGAGTGCTTTAAGGTTAAAAGATCAAAAAGAAAAAACAAAATATACTCTAAACATTGAAAAGTATCGTTTGGAACAAGAAAATAACAAAAATGAGAATAAAAAGATAGAAAAGTACACAAAGGAAATTCCTAATTTTTTAGTTGAAGGATTGAGAGAAGATGTTCAAGAAGCTGAAGGAGATACGATAAAAACAGCAAGAATACAAGATTGGGTAAAAGAAATAAAAAAAGATAATTATATTTATGAGAGCTTTAACATAGCAAAAGATGTTTTAAGGGACACTATCCAATAAAGTGTCTTTTACTTGTAAGAGTTGGTTCTTTATAATGAAGCAATATCTCACTAAGTGTGTAAATTGAAAAGTTATTCTGATTTTTTTTTGACCTTCTTCAAAAATGTTGAAAAAATTTAAGAAATAACTTTTTTATTAACTTTACACATAAAAACGAAGGCATTGAAAATGTCATTGTTTCGCTTTATGCAAAAGGGATGTCAAATAGCGATATTGAGTAGCAAATAAGAGAAGTTTAATAATTTTGATGTCTACCTCAACTATTTCAAGAATTACGGACCGTGTTAGTAATGATATTATTGCCTAGCAAAACCGTCCATTAGAATCTGTTTATCTGATAGTTTGTATGGATGGTATTGTATTTTAAGTTAGAGAAAGTTCAAGAGTCATTAATAAAACAATTTATATTGCTGTTGGCTTACGAAAAGATGGACACAAAGAAGTATTAGGTTTATGGCTAGGGCGGAATGAATCTGCGGTACCGTTCAAAAAAGT
>Ga0154552_1020_pt1 | contig 41187 bp, 29 predicted proteins | sample RifGroF2_FD_105695 | JGI IMG/M metagenome (GOLD analysis project Ga0154552, IMG submission 105695) | Bacteroidetes bacterium GWF2_29_10
ATGCCATTATTTAAAGGTGGCAAATCATTAGAATATATTTTTTCTGATGTAATTTTTATCATAAATACACAATCTACACATTTTTAATAAATGTCTTTTTATTTTTTGACAAATTTATTAAATTAATGTTATTTTTTCTCTGCGTAAAGGTTTATTTTTAATTCAAATTCATCGTAAATAATTTTATCCCCAAGACCTTCAAAAAATTTACCAGATCCATATTTTATATCATATTTAGTTCTATCTACCAATATTGTGGAGCTAGCTATAATATTATTTTCACTAATTTTAATATTTGCCTCAAATTCCAAAGGTTTAGTAATACCCTTTATGGTTAAATCTGCCTTTATTAAAAATTTTTCTCCTTTTTGAATTACGTTTTTTATTTTTAAATTTGCAATAGGATATTTCCCAATATTAAAGAAATCTTCAGATTTTAAATGACCAACCAAAGAAGCGTTTGTTTTAGGATCTTCAAGATCTGTGTCAGTTATAGTTTTCATATCTATATCAAAATCACCCGATACTATTTTGTTGTTTTCTACATACATCGTTCCTTTTGAAACGATAATATTGCCAGTATGCATCCCAATTACTTTTTTCCCTGTCCATACCAATTTTGTTTTTAAAGAATTAACAACATATTGTGTTTTATTATTTTCATCACTTATATAAAATCCAGGTACAGATGCGATGCTAAAAAAGTAAGAAAAAAATATACTTATAATTAAAATTTGTGTTTTCATATCTAAAATTTATTAAGTTGTTATTAATAATTTTACTATGTTCAATTATAATACCAATTTATTAAAATTAATATTTTTTTACAAATAGCGCATTATACTATTAAATAATTTTAATAAAGATGACAAAATGTCTTAAGTAATTTTTAATGTTTTTTTATAATTAATCACTTAATGTTTTTTGAACTGATTCCCATAAAAGGTTGGCAGTCTTGTCCCAAGAATACTTTTTAGCATTGTCAAATCCTTTAATTATTAGTTCATTTCTTTTATTTTCATCAGTACTTATAATCATCATTGCATTTACTATAGAATCTATTGAATATGGATCTGTTAGAATTGCAGCATTGTTAGCTACTTCTGGCATTGATGCCGTATTTGACGTTATAACGGGAATACCTGCGTTCATTGCTTCAATTATAGGAATACCAAATCCTTCAAAAATAGAAGGATATGTTAAACAAAGAGCACTACCTATTAGTTTTGTCAATTGTTCTGTTGTCACATGATCTGTAAAAATGATATCTTCCTTATAAATCATACTCTTAAAAACCAACTCCATATCGCTATTCCATGATTTTCTGCTGCCACTCAATACTAATTTAATTTTTTGAGAGTAATTACTTCTGTATAAATCATAAGCTTTTAAAATATTTATTATGTTTTTACGAGGGTTTAAAGAGCCTACATATATCATATAAGGCTGTCCTTTGGTATATTTTTGCCTTATGCTAATTTTCTCTTGTTCATTTATAACCAAAAAATTTTCATTTATTCCATTATAAACAACATCTATTTTTTCTGGATTTATTGCATAATGATTAACAATATCCTCTTTGGAAAATTCAGATACAGTTGCGATTCTTGTTGCTTTACTAGCAAATAAAGGAAAGTACTTTTTATAATAATTACGAACAAAATAACTGTGTATTTCAGGGAAATGTTCAAAATTCAAGTCATGTATAACGGATAATGTTTTAGTTTTTATTTCTGTTGTTGGAATAAATCCATCTGTTGATAAAAATAAATCTGGATTATATTTTTTAATTAACTTAGGAATAAGATATTGAAATTTAAATTCCCATAAAAAAGGATGTTTTGATTGTGGGTATTGTATTATAGGAAGAACATTATCGTTAAATACAAATTCTTTAGGGTATTTTCTATCAAAAATAAATATAAATTCTACACATTGATTATTTTTTGTAATTCTTTTAAGAGTTTCATAAGTAAACCACCCCCACCCCTCGAGTTTATTTTCTATTAATTGTTGTGCATTTACAAGTATCCTCACTATTTATTGTTTTATGTTATAAAATTTCAAAAATAATATAAAAATCAATATAGAGGATTAATAACTATTTAAGGATTTAATCTATAACAATTCTATATTTTTCATTTACATTTTGATTGCTTAATCTAATTATAAATATTCCTTTTCCAAGTTCTGATAGATTTATATTAAACATTGTTTTCTGTTTAGACGGATTAATTTGATTATTATAAACAATTTGTCCTATAGTGTTATATATTGATAAGTTTAAGCTTTCATCTTCTTTATAATTATTTACTACTATATTTATGCTTGAAGATGCAGGGTTTGGGAATAAGTCAATATCTAAGTTGTTTTGTTTTATGCTTATCAAATTATTATTATTATTGCTTTCATAATTTTCTTTTAACTGGTTAACATACACTATTACTTGTTCAGTTTTTGTAGTTTCTCCATTAGTTAAAGTAATTGTATATGTTGAAGTAATAGTTGGGCATACATCAACATATGAATTTGTGGAACTATTGCTCCATGAATAATTTAATAATGATTGATGTTTATTAGATAGAGTGGCACCATAAGATAAAATTCCATTAATTTTATTTGGAGAAGAATTGTAAATAGTATCTAAATTATGGCTGTCAAAATCTATATTTAAAATTGTACTTTCATTTTGAATATCTGATAATTTGTTATACATAATTTCTTTTAGTTCTTCTTTTGTTAATGCTTTATTCCATATTCTAAATTCATCTAATAATCCATTAAATTTAGTTCCAGAGAACCCTATGTAAATATTGGTTGAAGATGATGAAGATTCTGTGTATATTGCTGATGTCTCTTTATCCAAAGCTCCATTGATATACCAATAAAGTTTTGCATTGGTAAGATCCCTGACTAAAGCAATGTGAGTCCATTTATTTATTTCTATACTAGTTGTTCCTACAAAGCTTTGATAAATACCTCCATTTCCATATTGATAAACCAAGACGTTACTTTTTCCTCCAGCATTACCAATCCAAATTACACCTTCTGCTGTTCTATTTTTATAAAAAATATTTCTGTCATTATCTGCTCCATAATTATATATCCACATTTCTATTGTTATATTTCCTGATATTTCTAATTCAGGTTGATTTGCGACAAGTAGACGGGCATAAGGAATAGTGTCACTTAAATTAAGACTTTGTTTGTTAAATGAGGCATTTATTGAAATGGTATCTCCTGCATAAATATTTGTATCTTTCATGTCTGGGTATATAAATACTTCTACACTATCTATAGATTCTAATCCATTACTATAACCTGTTACATAATATTTTGTATTAATTGTTGGACTTACATTTATTGAAGAAGATGTTTGTCCATTGCTCCATGAATAAGAATTTGCCATAGATGCAGATAATGTAGTATTACCGCCTTTCATTATTATCTCATTACCATCTGCACTTACAGTGTTTTGTATTGAAACAATAATTTGTTCAGTCTTGTCAAAACAGTCACTAATTGTAACTGTATATGTAGTTGTAATATTTGGTTTTACTTTAATTTTTGTTGTTGTTTCTCCAGTATTCCAGATACAACTAGCATTGCTTGATATGTCTTTGTTATAAACAAGGTTGTAAGAGCTAATAGCGTTATTTTTCGAAGTATAGTCATTCAAATTAGAGTTATCAAAAGTTATATATGTGATTAGGTTTGCATCCGTACTATTGTTTTTTTCATACATATAGTTTTGAATATCTGTTTGAGATAATTCTTTGTTCCAAAATTTGAATTCGTCAAACAATCCTGATAATTGATTAATATATATAGTGTCAATAACACCATTAGGGTTTGTCATTCCTGATTTATTAGCAATTAATGTTCCATTTTTGTAAAATTTGGCACTACCATTATTAAACGTAAAAGCGAAATGTTGCCATTTTCCTACCTCTATAGTTCCTGCAGGTATGTTTGTGTTATTAAATCGGGTATTTAAATCTGTTCCAACATACATAACTCCATCAATATTATTATGAGCAACAAATTTACCCCAACTATTTCCGATTACATTATAGGCGCTTAAACTATATGGAAAAATCCACCATTCTACAGAAAAAGTATTTCCAAAATAGTTAATAGGAATTTTTACATAACCACTTATAGTTGAATTGTTCCCATTAACATCCAAAGAATATTTATTAGACAATGAGTTAACAGTTATCAACAAAGAGTCTCCTTTGTAGATTATAGTGTCATTTTGTATTATATGAAAGTCTCTTATAGTAATAGCGATTTCATCAGTATCTGTACAACCTAAATTTGTTACTGTTAAACTGTATGTTGAATTATTTTCTGGAGTTACAGATATTGATTGAGTAGTTTCACCCGTACTCCATAAATAATTTCCACCTCCAGTAGCATTAATGTTTATTGAGCTTCCTGCACAAATTAAACTATCTTCACCAGCATAAGCATTAGGGATAGTTATATTAGTAACTATAACACTATCTATACTTGTGCACGTATTTTGAGTAACAGTCAGCTTATATGTAGTTTCTTCTGTAGGAGTAACTTCAATTGTTTGAGTTGTAGCTCCTGTACTCCATGAATAAGTATCACTTTTATCACAGGATAATATGATTGTTTTCCCAGCACACAAAGCTGTATCATTTGTAAGATTAGAAAGGCCTTTGTTAACATTAATTACAACAGTATCTTTAACATAGCATGTTCCTGATGAAACTGTTAAAATGTATGAAGTAGAACTCTCTGGGCTAACAGTTATACTTTTTGTTGTTTCTCCTGTGCTCCAGTTATAATTATGAGAAAAAGGTATTTCTGAACTAAATAAAGCTCCATTTAAAATTGTTCCATTTAAATTATTCCCACTGTAGTCAGATGTAGTTGTTCCTGTAGCTTCATTCATTCTCCAATAGGCAACTAATCCATTTTCATCTTCAACATTTAATTGTTTATACATTTTATCTATGATTTCGTCATAGGTTAAAACTCTATTCCAAACTCTTATCTCATCTATATTTCCATTAAAACAGGTTCCTATTGGTCCCCCAATATTTACAGCAGAAGTGCTTTTTGCTGCGCTTGAATACAAAGCGTCTATTTCTCTATCCAAAACCCCGTTTAAATACCATTTAAGTTTCATATTTACGGTATCTCTAACTGCCGCTATATGATTCCATTGATTTAGATTTAAAGTGCCACTGGAAATAAAATCTTGATACGGAGCATAATTAGTTCCAGATGTCCCATAATTATATCTTACTTGCCCAGTTATAACCGTTAATATAGAACCCTCTCCTCCTCGAGCTTTATTATATAAATATTTGCTACTTGTTCCATATGTTTTTGGGTAAACCCACATTTCTATTGTTTGATTTCCTGTTATTTGCAATTTTGAGTCATTGCTTACATTTACATCATCATTAACTCCATCAAAATAAAGGGATTTAAAATTTCCTTCTGTGTATAATGATACGCTACTTCCTTTGCAAATAGATGTATCTGGAGTGATTATTTTGTCTACTATTGTTGGAATTACATTAACTACTATTGTATCTTTATTTGAGCACTTAGAATCCTTTCCTTCTAATACATAAGTTGTTGTTGTTATTAAATTTACTGTATATATGCTATCTGTTGATAAAATTTCTTCCTGAGATAAATATGTCCAACTATAAGTACCGTTAATACCAGCTCCTGTAGCTGATAATTTTGCATCATTTCCCATGCATACAGTTCTATCAGCTCCTGCACTTATATTAGGAGATTCTAATATAGAAATAGCAACACTATCTACTTTACTACAACCATTATCTGTTATTGTTACTTTATATTTTGTACTAACTTCAGGTTGTATATTTATAACCGAAGTTGTTTCTCCTGTGCTCCACAATACTTGGTTATTCATAGGGACAACGTTTGTCCAACTATTTGCTTCATCAGCAACAAATCCGTTATGATTATTACTTGTTACATCATTAACTGTAGAGTCTTCAAAATTCCAATACCCCACTAATCCTTCCTCTTCACCTGTAAGGCTTAGATACATATTATCTTCTATTTCTTGTTTCGTTCTTGCAACATTCCAGATTCTTAACTCATCAAAAAAACCATTAGTCAAAGTTTGAACCCTAAAAGTATCAATTAAATCAGGTCTATACATCTTTTTTGTTGCTAACAATATTGAATTTTTATAAAAATTACAAATACCTGAGTCTGCTTTAATACTATCATAAGTGTAAACAAAATGTTGCCATTTATTTGGCTCTAAGGTTCCTGCAGGAAGCATGGGTACTTTTGTAGGAGAAAATCTAGTTAAAGCACTTGTTCCACAGTATATACCACCCTCTGCACGTGCATGAAAGACAAAAGATCCCCACTCATATCCAATTATATGACTATAGCTATATATATTAAAAGGAAATATCCAAAATTCCACAGAGAAGCTAGTCGGAGTGTAGTGTAGAGGGATTTTTATAAAATTTTTCTCATCCTCATTTTTGTATGCTACTCTATTAGTTTGACTGTTTATAGAAATTAGTAATTTTTCTCCAGAGCATATATCAATATTATCTTGAAGAATTTCAATAGAATAGACGTTATTTATAAAAACGATAACACTATCTACGCCTGTGCAACCTTCACTATTGCTGACTGTAACATAGTAAGTGGTTTGTTCTGAAGGCGAAACGTCTGTACTATCATTTGAAAATCCTGTACTCCAAGAATAAGAAGTTCCTCCACTAGCAATTAAAGTTGTTTGATTTCCTAAACAAATAGTTTGGGTTTCTCCTGCTTCGGCTATTATTTGACAATCTTGAGAAAAAGCAGGAATCGTAAAAAATTGGATAAATGAAAAAACTAAGAATAAAAAAAACTTAGTAAAAATAAACTTTTTCATAATTATATTTATTTAAAATTACAATCAGACTCACATTAAAAAATACAAAATTTTTTTAACTATAAAAAATTGCTATTTAATAAAAATAATTTGATATTAATAGCAAACTTAATAATAAAAAGCAAAGATATAAAAAATAAAAATAAAAAGCAAAAAAAATATCACACAAAACTCTTTTCTTTCAATAAAATAGTATACTTTATGGTAACAACAATAAAATAAAATAGCACATAAAGTATACAATAGTGATTATACTAAAATTTAGTAACAAATATTCCTTATAAAATACAACTGAACTTTATGGGTATATTTAAGTAATTCAATTGTGTGAAAATTATTAAAAATCAATAGCGTCCTAAGCGATAAAAGAAATGAGTAGTATTTACTCTAATTATTACCTTTGAGGTAAACAATATAAAAACACTTTTTCATATATGGTATAATGTAACACTTTTTCACAAATAATATTAAAATTAGATTGTCACAGTTTTAGTAAACTGGTAAAATCTAAGCAAACGGATAAGCAAAATAGGGGATACAATAGCTGAAAGTTATAGTTATAAATAGTCGTCAATCTTTTGTTTTGTTTTTTTGATTGTTAAATTTGTTGATGTATGGTAATCTAAATTTATAGAAGAAGGAATAAAGCATAAAGATAATTTAGCTATTAAAAAAATATAATCAATTTTATCATATTGTATTGTTTTGGATAATATGCTGATAATTAAAACTAAGGGTGCATATTTTTTAAAATAATAAAAAGTAGATATGATTTAATTTAAATGATTAATTATTTGATTATTAGGATGAAATGTGATTTCAAGGTTGATTATTCAGAGTTAAAGGTAAGGTTAAAGTACTCTATATGTGCTTTATATGTGCTCTATATGAACTGTATATGTGCTTTATATGTGCTCTATATCAAAAAATGATTTTGCTTAAACCAAAAAGAAAAACTTACTTTTTGTACTAGTTGTAAAAATTAGAATTTACCAATAATATTAGAATAAGTAAATTAATATTTTAAGATTTATAATAAATAATTTGGGATAATGTTAATATAATTTAACATTTCATTTAAAGGCATCTTAATAATAACAAACACACAATAAATATGGATTAAAATTTTAGCAATGTTATTTTTTTTAAATTATTTTCACAAGTTTTTAATGAATTATAAGAAATTGTTTGCAACCTTTTTATAAGTTGTATTGTCTTTACGTTTTAAAATATATAATATTTAATTATGGTATTTCCAAAACTAACCAAGCTTAATAACATTAAATTTGTTCTAAAAGTTCTAATAATTCTATTATCTAATGTAGCAACATTAAATGCGCAAACCCTCTTATTAAAGGATATTGAAATTTTTTATGGAGAATTAACACCTAAATTTAGGGGAGATGTTAATAGTTATAATCTAATAACGGCAGATATGCCTAATATAAATAATTATATTAGAATTACAACAAATAGCCCTAATCATAAAATAATTGTGAATGGGTTAAAATATAATTCTAATGAGTTGATTTATTTTAAAAGTATTAATAATATTATTAAGATAGAACTATTTGATGAAAACGAAAATTTTAATCAATATTATATATTTGTCAACAATATTAAACCAGAGCTGTTTAAAAATGATAGTAATTATAAAGTTACAGTAAGTTCAATTAAATTATTTAGAGGAGGTATTGTCCCTAATTTTTTTGATAATGGGGGATCTATTTATGGACATAATAAAGACTCTATATTTGTTTCAAGAAATTTTGGTAGTTATTGGGAATTCATATGTGTTATTCCTGATTCTTTTGGAACAATATCAAATGATGCAGCATTTTTTATAACAAAAGATAATAAAATAGTTACAGTAACAGATAATGGGAGTATAATAGTATCAGACAAGACTCAAAAAAAATTCCAAAAAAAAGCATCTTTTTTTACTAATTCTAAACCTATTAACTCTCTAGGCTCTTCTATGTATGATAGCATAATATTATTAGCATCTTATCGCAATCCCAATAACTTTTTGGAAGCATTTTACTCTGATGATAATGGCGAGACTTGGAATAAAATACTTGAAGAGGCAAGGATAAAGGATGATCCTAGTAATTGTCACGTTCATGATATAAAGTATGACAAATATAGGCGTGCAATTACTTATGTATCTGGAGATGGACCAAATTGTTCTTTGGGTTATTCTTATGACATGGGAAAAACTTGGAATTATTCTTATCAGAAAGAGTATATGTCAAAAAACAGGCAACAATTTGCTCAAATAATTCCTTTTAAACATGGACTTATTTTAGGCTCTGATTTTAGACCTGATGGTTTGTATTATTTGCCACAAATTAATGACACAACGGGTGACGTTTTCAGAAAAGAACTTATAAGCCCATTATTAACAATAGATAATGCTGACAAATTAATAAGATTTTCTGTAAAAACAAATGAAATAAACGTAGGTGATAAAACAATGGTACTTCTCCCTTGGACACATAAATCTCAAGTTTCCCCATATATTATTGACTCGACTCGACTTTGGGGTACTTTTAATGGAATAGAATGGTGGGAATTATTTGTATGGAATGCTGATTGGAATAAAGGGAATTTAGCATTTGGATTTGATAATATTTTGGGGCCATATATTAATGATAAAAAAAATACTGTTTATGCTTCATTTTCAAATAGATATTTATTCAGAGCTGAATTAAATATTCCAATACCTAATATGCCAATATTAGATACTGACATAAAAGACGTAAACCCTATTATAAAATGGGAAAGAGATAAATATGCAATAAAATATAAAATTGAAATTTCTAATGATTACGATTTTGATGATAAAATTTATGAAGATACTGCATTTTTAGGTAATTATTTATTTTTTAAGGGATTTAAGCAAAATCATAAATATTGGATACGAATAAAAGCATCAGGCTTAAAATATGATTCGGATTGGTCAAAACCATTACATATTACATTTGAAAAAAATCCTATATATAAACCATATTTTTACGAAGGAATAGATCCTATATGTAATGTAGAAAAGCCCATTGCTGATATAGAATTAAAATATTGTTTAAATGATGTAGCAAAATCTTTAACTGCAATAGGAAACAACATTAAATGGTATGCATCATTAAATGACTCTGTGCCTTTGAAAGGCACAGATATAGCTATTACTAACAAAAGTGGGAATTATTTTTATTATGTAACTCAAATGGACTCTATAGGTGTTTGCGAAAGCGAGAAACTTGAAGTTCAAATAAAAGTATTTGATTTACCTAAACTTGATACAATTGTAGTAAGACACAACATTTGTCATGAAAATAATGATGCTGAGATTAATATAGTTACTTCTAATAATTTTCTAAAATATTATCTTAATAATACAAAAATAGAAGGATCTAATATATCTAATTTAGGAATAGGTGATTATGCATTAACAATAATTGATACAAATAATTGTTATGTAGAAAAAAAAGTAACTATAAATTCTGCATTCAAAATATCAAATGTAGAAAATGTAAAAATAACCAAAATCACAGAAAAGTCAATAATTATAAAATGGGACAAAAAATACAATAATACAACATTGTTAAGATATAAAATAAAAGATAATAATAATAATTGGAGCTATTTATTATTTTACAATAAAGAGGATAGCACTAGGATTAATTATCTAAATCCTTCAACAAGTTATGAAATTCAGATTCAAAATATTGTAGATAAAGATATTTATTCTTGTCTAACTACCTATTATTTCAAAACTCTTAGTGAAGAAAACAATAATTGTGCGATTGTAAATACAATAAATTATAATAAAGAAAAAAACACATTATTTTGGAATAAAAATCCTAATGCTAGCTTATATATGCTAAGAATCAAAGAAAAAAATAGGAATAATTGGAAATATTATAATATAGAAAAAGACACGAGCATTTATCTAAATAATATAATTCAAGGACAAGTTTACGAAGTTCAAATAAGAACATATTGTGATTTATTTTACAAAGATTTCAGTAATATTTATGAGTTTAAAAGTATTGACAAATGTCCTGTAAACAATGGTCTTGAAACTATAGACATAGGTACAACTGAAGCTGTATTAAAATGGGAAGGGATGGGATATAATAATAAATATCTTGTTAGATGGAAATCCATAGAAGAAAATACATGGAATTATATATGGGAAAATGGTTATGAAGACAGAGTGCAAATAGGCTGTGTTCATTGTAATGAAATAGATAAATTAAAAAAAAATACTGTTTATGAATGGCAAATTTCTAATTTTTGCAATATAGAATTAACACATTTTTCTTCTTTTTCAAACACACAAACATTCAAAACAAAAGATGAAGACAATAAATCTCTTAATGCTAGCAAATCTAAGTCTTTTGAAAACAATCTTAATGATATTATTAATGTGTATTCTTTTGGAAAGAACTTAAAACTTGAAACTTATTTTAACAACAACAAACAAGTAAAAATAACTGTTTTTGATAATTTAGGAAAAGAATTTACTTCAAAAACTTTAAACATAGACAAGTCATACTATTGTTGTGATTTATTTGCGATATCAAAAGCAGGTGTTTATATCGTTAAAGTTGAATATGAAAATATTTTAAAGAATTTTAAAGTTTTAATACTATAAAAAAATATCTTTGGCTTTAATTATGAGCCGATTATTTTTCATTTTCATATTATTAAATATTTTTTCTATAAAATTAGTATTCTGTCAGAACATTAGTTATTACTATACTTTTAATTATAATGACTCAATTGAAGTATACGACTCTACTGGCAATAAATTAGACTTTCCATGGACAGGGGGAATGAATTTTTGCCAATTTTCTGAAATTGATTTAGATGGAGATGGGAATAATGATTTATTTGTTTTTGACAGGTATGGAAATAGAATACTTACATTTTTAAAAAAAGATGGTAACCTAATTTTCGCGCCAGAGTATATACATTTGTTTCCTGAATTAAAATACATTGCTCTTTTAAGGGATTATGATTTAGACGGAGATATGGATATTTTTTCGTATGGATATACAGGCATATCTGTTTACAAAAACTTAATGAAGCAAACAGGAAAGTTGCAATTTGAATTAAAAACGAATCAATTATTATCTGACTATAATGGGATGCTCTTAAATTTATTTGTTACTTATGCTGATATTCCTGCAATAATAGATATAGATGATGATGGGGATTTAGATATTGTTGCGTTTTCGGTATTAGCAGACAAACTCTATTTGCATAAAAATGTTTCCATTGAGAAATATGGAGTTCCTGATAGTTTAGAATATATTGTAGCAAATGATTTTTGGGGAGATATATGCGAAGGGCAAGATAATAACGAAATAATTTTTGGCTCAAATTGCAATAATAAAAAACAATTAAAAGCAGACAATCAAATAAATCATGTAGGCTCCACTGTAACTATTTACGATTTCAACGGAGATGGGAAGAAAGACTTATTACTAGGCGACGTTGATTATCCTAATATTGTTTTATTAACTAATGAAACTGATAATATTAATGCAAAAATGTCAAAAACAATTGATTATAAGTTTCCAAACAATAATAATCCTATTGACATATATTCTAATCCTGCTTGTTATATTCTTAATGTAGATAGCGACAGTTTAAAAGATTTATTAGTTTGTGCTTCTGATGGGGCTAGTATGAAAAATAATAACAAAATTTATTATTATAAAAATACAGGGACAAATAATATTCCATCTTATAACCTACAAAGCAAACAATTTTTATTAGACAAAACTATTGACGTTGGAGAGGGTTCTTTCCCTGTTTCTTATGATATTAACAATGATGGATTAATTGATTTATTTATAAGTAATTCAGGATTGCATAGGGAGTCTTATTTAGACAGCAATTCTATTCTACATTCTGTTTTTTATTCAACTATTTCGTTCTATAAAAACATTGGAACCAAAGCAAACCCTGCATTCAAATTAATAACCAAAGACTTTGCCAACTTGTCATTGCATGAAGATTTAATAAATGCTTATCCTGCTTTTGGAGATATAGACAATGATGGTAAAGCCGAATTAATTATTGGGGACTTAAAAGGAACTATTGACTTATATAAAAATACAGGCACAATTACAAACCCAAATTATCAACTTATTGAACAAAATTGGATTAAATCAAGTAATTTATCTTCATACAGAAACCTAACGCCTGCATTTTGTGATTTCAATTCTGATGGTGTATTAGATTTAATTATTGGAAACAAAAACGGAACGTTTCTTTATTTTAAAAATAAAGGAACTAAAAGTAACCCTGTATTTGAATTGCAATCATCTAAATTTGGAAATATATCAACCGTTGACACTGATTACTCTTACTTTGGATACTCAGTCCCTTGTATCATTAAGGATGAGAATAAAAATAAAATATTTTCAGGAAGTTATTCAGGCAATATATATGCTTTTAATATAATTAACGATATAAATGATGGATTAGTTGAGCCTGACACATTTTTTATAGCCAACAAAATCAATGGTTATCAAAGCTCTATTGCACTCTATGATTTTGACAATAATGGCTTTTTGGATATGATTATTGGCAATTATGCAGGCGGAGTAAATTATTATAAAGGCATAAAAAACGTTAAGCAAAACATAAAAAAAACGGATATCAATAATTGTCAAATAAGCTTATTTCCAAATCCTGCAACAACAGATATCTTTGTAAAGTCCAATTTAAATTCAACCATACATTATGAAATAATTAACCTAATGGGTGAAATTATAAAAAAAGGGGACATTAATTCTTCTCAAAATAAAATTAATATATTAAATTTGCAAATAGGAATATACATAATTAAACTATATTCCAATGAAACAAAAGGAATCTTATTTAAAAAATTAATTATCATATAAAAATGCGACAACGATATTATCTTTATTTGCTGCTACTTTTTATATTTCTTACTCCTTTTTTTATGAAGTTATTATGGGTAATTCAAAAAGAACGACCGCTAAGCATTTTTGTTTATGACAAAACTGTTCTTAATAACAATTGCGTGGAGCATCAATGTTTCTATTGGATATTAAATCAATATAAATTCACAAAGAATGATAATGAGTTATATGATTACAAAAAAGACTATTTTGGTTTTTTCCCAAAAGATAATTTCAAATATGAAATAAAAGATCTTAATCATTTTAAAGCAAAACAAATAGACAGCATTGTTGATAAATATGATGTTTTATTTCTTTCGGATAATTATGGCATTTACGAAGAAGAGTGGACAAAAAAACAAATAGACAACAACAAATCTTCGCTGATATATGGTGGTTTAAGCAAAAATGATGTTTTATTTATTAAGAAAATGATTAATAAAGGTAATTTAGTTATTGGGGAACACAACTTATTTGGATCGCCCACAAAAACTAAAGAAACTAAAGAAACTGAAAATTTGTTCGGATTAGAATGGACAGGTTGGAATGGACGATATTTTGAAAAATTGGATACAACAAACAATCCAGACCTTCCTAAATGGGTTGTTAAAAAATATATGGAACAAAACAATAATGGTTGGAACTTCAAAAAAGGAGGAATCATTTATATAAACGTAAATGGGAAAATAGTTATTCTAGATAAAAACTGTCTAAAAACAAGACTTCCTATTATTGTTAGCTCTAAAAAAATGATGGAACAATACAATGTGCCTGAACAATTAAAATACGTTTATTGGTTTGAAATAAATAAAAACATTTCTAATCCTGAAATACTTGCAGAATTATATGTTAACACTAATGAAAAAGGCGACTCTATTCTTAACAAAAATGGAATTCCTAAATACTTCCCAATAATATTCAAAAATTATAACGAATCTATTAAAACATACTATATTGCAGCTGATTTTTCCGATAATAAAGTTAAAACATCTTTTTCAAAAATGAAAGGCATAAAAACATTTAAATATTTCTTTAAAAGCATTAACAATCATTCTGACCCAAGAAACTTATTTTGGTATTATTACGAACCATTCATTTCTAGGATATTATTAGATTATTCGAATTAACAACATTTTTATTGCTTGGATTATATTTTTTAGTTCTGGCTATAATAAAAAAGATATTAATTTTGTAATCTGAAAATGTTAATTAATAAACTTTATATAAATGGAATATCATCATAGAGAAATTGAGAAGAAATGGCAAAAATACTGGGAAGACAATCAAGTTTTTAAAACCGATATAGATAATAATAAACCAAAATATTATGTGCTTGACATGTTTCCATACCCATCTGGAGCGGGACTACACGTGGGACACCCTCTAGGTTACATTGCTTCAGACATATTCTCTAGATATAAAAAATTAAAGGGGTTTAATGTTTTGCACCCTATGGGATTTGACGCATTTGGCCTACCTGCAGAGCAGTATGCCATACAAACTGGTCAACATCCCGAAATTACAACAATGCAAAACATAAAAAGATACAAAGAACAACTTGCTAAAATTGGATTTTCTTTCGATTGGACTAGAGAAGTCCTTACCTGTGCTCCAGAATATTACAAATGGACTCAATGGGTATTTTTGAAAATGTTCGACTCTTGGTATAACAAGCAAACAGATAAAGCAGAGCCATTACAAAACCTTATTTCCATATTTGAAAAAAATGGAAACCATGAGGTTAATGCACATCATGGTTGCAAAATAAAATTCTCTGCCGAGCAATGGAAAAACTTTAATGAAAAACAACAACAAGAAATTCTTTTAGATTACCGCTTAGCTTATTTATCAAACACAATGGTAAACTGGTGCCCTCAACTAGGAACAGTTTTAGCTAATGACGAAGTAAAAGATGGGTTTTCTGAGCGAGGAGGATTCCCTGTTGTAAGAAAAGAAATGAAACAATGGGCTTTGCGCATTACTGCATACAACGAAAGATTATTAAATGATTTAGATGAATTAGATTGGTCTGACTCCTTAAAAGAAGTTCAACGTAATTGGATTGGAAAATCTCAAGGTGCTATTATAGATTTTAATATTGAAAACAACAATAATATATTAAAGGTTTTCACAACTCGCCCAGACACAATATTTGGAGTAGGATTCATGGTTGTTGCTCCCGAACATCAATTAGTGCTAGAGATTACCACAAAAGAACAGAAAGAGAAAGTTTTAGAATACATTGAATTTACAAAAAATAAAACAGAAAGAGAACGCCAATCGGAAGTGAAAAACATTAGTGGTGTATTTACTGGAGCATATGTAATACATCCTTTTTCTGGCGAAAAAATCCAAATATGGATTTCTGAATATGTACTTGGAGGGTATGGAACTGGGGCTATAATGGCTGTCCCTGCTCACGATAGCAGAGACTATGCTTTTGCTAAGCATTTTAATCTTCCCATAAAAGAAGTTGTTGCTGGAGGGGACATTTCTATTGAAGCATATGAAACCAAAGAAGGAACTATTATTAATTCCGATTTTATAAATGGATTAAAAGTAAAAGATGCTATTTCTAAAATACTACAAAAAGTCGAAGAGAAAAAAATTGGGTTTGCTCAAATAAATTACCGTTTAAGAGATGCAATATTCAGCAGACAAAGATATTGGGGCGAACCATTCCCTATATATTTTAAAGACGAAATGCCATACCCTATTGATCTTGATAAATTACCTTTAGAACTTCCAGAAGTTGACGCGTATCTGCCTACAGATAGAGGAGAACCTCCGCTTGCTAGAGCCAAAAATTGGAAATACAAAAATGAATTCCATTTTGAAGCAAGTACTATGCCTGGATTTGCTGGCTCTTCGGCTTACTATCTTCGTTATATGGATCCTAAAAATGGAAAACAACTCGTTAGCAAAGAAGCCAATGAATACTGGAAAAATGTAGACTTATACATTGGAGGTGCAGAGCATGCAACAGGACATTTAATATATTCTCGTTTCTGGAACAAGTTTCTTTTTGACTATGGATTGGTTTGCGAAAAAGAACCTTTCAAAAAATTAATTAATCAAGGAATGATACAAGGCGTTTCTTCTTTTGTATATAGAATAAACAATACTAACATTTTCGTATCTAAAAATAAGCTTAGACCTGATATGGAGTATTCTGCTTTACACGTTGATGTTAGCTTTGTTAAAAATAATATACTTAATATAGAAGAGTTTAAAAAATGGAGACCTGAATTTACTAATGCACAATTTCCTGTTGAATATTTAGAAGATAATGAAAATTACATATGTGGTTCAGAAGTTGAAAAGATGTCTAAATCTAAGTATAATGTAGTTAATCCTGACGAGTTAATTGATAAATATGGCGCAGATACTTTCAGATTGTATGAAATGTTTCTTGGCCCAATTGAAATGCACAAACCTTGGGATACTAATGGAATTGAAGGTGTGGCTAGATTTATTCGAAAATATTGGAGACTATTTCATAACGAAACTGGGTTTGATATCTCTGATGAAAAACCAAATAGCAAAGAACTAAAAATACTCCATAAAACAATAAAGAAAATAACCGAAGACATCGAAAAACTATCTCTAAACACATCTGTTAGCTCATTTATGATATGTGTTAACGAATTAACTGATCTAAAATGCAATAAAAGAGAAATACTAATGGCTCTTAATACCCTATTAAGTCCTTTTGCTCCATATATAACAGAAGAGTTATGGCATAAAGATGGAAATAATGACTCTATTACTAAAGCCAATTATCCTGAGTTTAATTCTAATTATCTTGTAGAAAATACTTTTGTTTATCCTGTATCGTTTAATGGGAAACTAAAATTCAAATTAGAAATACCTAACGAAATGTCAGAACAAGAAATAAACAAAATACTAATAGAGAATGAAGAATTCATAAAACATTTAGCTGATAAAGTTACTAAAAAAATAATAATTGTTAAAGGTAAAATAATCAATATTGTAATTTGATATTTTATCTTTTAGCTAACGTCTATTTTAGACGTTTCTACAAATATTTTAAATAGTGTTAGCTGAAAAAGTCAGCAGTTATATTTATAATAAATTTTATTTTTTTGTAGTAAATTATCTTTTACAAAAAATACGAGATAAAAATAACAGCAATAAAAAAAAATCTTGCTAAACTTAACTAGATTAATCACAAGGAATGTAAAAACATAAAAAAATTCTGATGTTTTTTTGTCGTTTAACTCTAAATATTATTCAAGCCATACTTAGTTTTACCTTGTCCAAATTTGATTTATTTGAAACAGTTTCTTGTCTTTCTTTTAATTTCATTTGAACGGATTTTTCGTGTCCTAAATAAAATTATTAGAAATAAAATTGGTAATAAAATAATAAATTGTATTTTTGCAAAAAGTTTATTGAAATTAATGAAAAATAAATCTATATTAAATCATGTTCATCATCATCATGTAAAATTGCATGGGTGGTAAGCATTTTGTATAGTAACAAAATATTAAATTAAGCGGAGGCTTACCATCTTAAAAAGTGGTAAGCCTTTTTTTTTAAATAATTAAAAAATAATAAATATGGAAAAGAGAATTAAAATTGCGGTTCAAAAATCAGGTCGTCTTTACGAGGGGACAATTAAGCTATTAACTGAATGTGGCTTATCAATATCTAATGGCCATAACAGATTAGTGGATCGTCCTACAAATTTTCCTATTGATTTATTATATTTACGAGATGATGATATTCCAAAATATGTTGAAGATAAAATAGCTGATATAGGTATAGTGGGAGAGAATGTTGTGTATGAGAAGAACAAAACCGTAAATATAATAAGGAAATTAGGATTTGCAAAATGTCGTTTATCAATAGCTATTCCGAAAACAGAAGTATATACTGGTTTAGATTTTTTGTCGGGAAAGAAAATTGCTACATCGTATTCAAAAATAGTATCTGATTTTTTAAAAGAAAAAGGTATAAATGCAGACATTCATGAAATAAGTGGTTCTGTAGAAATAGCGCCAGCAATTAATCTTGCAGATGTTATAATTGATTTAGTTAGCACAGGGAGTACGCTTATAGGAAATGGCTTAAAGGAGGTAGAAACTATATTAAATTCTGAGGCAGTAATAATTTCTAATCCATTGCTAGATGAGAATGAGATGAGTATAGTAAACAAATTATTGTTTAGAATAGAAGCTGTTAGTAAGTCAAAGAAATATAGGTATTTATTGTTAAATGCTCCAGAGAGCTCAGTAAATGAGATAATAAACCTTGTCCCAGGAATGAAAAGCCCGACGATTATGCCACTAGCTAAGTCTGGATGGTGCTCAATGCATTCAGTAGTAGAAGAAGATAAGTTTTGGGATGTTATAGATAATCTTAAATTATTAGGAGCAGAGGGAATTTTAATTATACCAATAGAAAAAATGATTTTATAAAATTAAATTATGGAAATAATAAATTTCACAGATATAGAATCTCTTAGAAAGAGGCTCTATAGAAAATTAGTAGATGATGATGATCTATATTTAAGTGTTGGCAATATATTGAATAATGTAAAGAATAAAGGAGACATATCTTTGCGTGATTATAGCAAAATGTTTGATAAAGTTGTCCTTGATAATATTATTGTTACAGAGGATGAATTATCTGAAGCAGGCAATTTTGTTTCTGATGATTTGAAGAATGCAATATCATTAGCAATAGAAAACGTATCAAAATTTCATGTCAATCAAAAAAATAAAGATGTTCCAATAGAAACGATGGGAGGAATTGTATGTTGGCGTAAGCAATTGCCAATAGAAAAAATAGGTCTGTATATCCCTGGAGGCTCAGCTCCCTTATTTTCTACTGTTATAATGTTAGCAATACCAGCCAAGATTGCAGGATGTGAGGAAATAATTCTTTGTACACCTTTAGGTAAAGATGGCAATGTAAACCCAGTAATTCTTTACACAGCAAAGCTTTGTGGTGTAAGTAAAGTGTATAAAATAGGAGGAGCACAAGCTATAGCAGCAATGGCTTATGGAACAGAGACTGTTCCAAAGGTATATAAGATTTTTGGTCCAGGTAATAAATATGTTACCATCGCGAAACAAATAGTAAGTATGAAAGGTATCGCAATAGACATGCCTGCAGGACCATCGGAACTTGCTGTATTAGCTGATGATAGTGCTAATGCATCATTTGTGGCGGCGGATTTATTATCACAGGCAGAGCATGACCCAGATAGTCAGGTTTTATTAGTTACTTGTTGCCGAAAATTAGTAAAAGATACTATTTTTGAGTTAAAGAAACAGGTTGAGAATTTATCAAGAAAAGAGATAGCAAAAAAAGCTATAGATAATAGTAAAATAATTATAGCAGAGAACTATAATCAAGCAATAGAAATCATTAATGACTATGCCCCTGAACATCTTATTATAGCTATGAATGATTCAAGTGTTAAGGATATGATTACTAATGCAGGTTCTGTTTTTATAGGTAATTATGCTACAGAGTCTATTGGTGATTATGCATCTGGAACAAATCATACTCTTCCAACAAATGGAGCAGCAAAAGCTTACAGTGGTTTAACATTAGAGGCTTTTTGCAAATATATTTCTTTCCAAACAATAAACGAACAAGGAATAAGAAACATAGGTCCTTATGTGGAAAAAATGGCTGAAGCAGAGGGTTTGGATGCTCATAAAAATGCAGTAACGATACGATTAAAATTTTTACAAAATGAGAATAGAAAAACTTATTAGAGAAAATATTAAAAACTTAGTTCCTTACTCCTCTGCAAGAAATGAGTTTAAAGGACAAGCTAGTGTTTTTCTTGATGCAAATGAAAATCCCTATAATTCTAGTTTTAATCGTTATCCAGATCCATTGCATAAAGAGTTAAGGGACGTTGTTTCTGAAGTTTTTTATTTGAATACAGAAAAAATATTTATAGGCAATGGAAGTGATGAAGTTATAGACCTTTTATTAAGAATGTGTTGTCGCCCAAGTATTGACAATATTATCATTTGTCCACCTACTTATGGAATGTATGAGGTTTCAGCTCATGTGAATGATGTAAACGTTATAAAAGTTCCTCAAAATGCTGATTTTACTATAAATATAGCAGCTATTAGTAAAGCATTGAATGCTAATACAAAGATGATATTTATATGCTCCCCAAATAACCCAACAGGAAATCTTGTTCCAATAGAAATTATAGAGTATTTATTAAAGACCTTTAATATTTTTGTTGTTATTGATGAGGCTTATATTGATTTTTCTGAAGGAGGTTCTTCTTTATCTCTTATAGAAAATTATGATAATCTTATAATTATGCGTACCCTTTCAAAAGCTTGGGGTATAGCAGGATTAAGAGTAGGAATTGCTTTAGCCGATGAAAGGGTTATAAAAATTTTATACAAGATAAAATTACCATATAACGTAAATATTTTTTCACAAAAGAAAGCTTTAGAAATATTAAAAAATAAGAATAAAATTATCAGATTGAAAAGGTGTATATTAAATGAGCGAAAGTTTGTTATTAAAGAATTGTCAAAATTAACTCATATTATTACACATATATATCCTTCTGATGCAAATTTTATACTTGTAAAAACAATAAATGCAAAAAATATTTATAATTTTTTAAAAAATAGAAATATAATAGTTAGGGATCGTTCATCAAATTTACATTGTGAAAACTGTATAAGAATCACCATTGGAACAAAGAAAGAAAATCGTAATTTAATTGATTCTTTAAAAGAGTTTTTTTAATCGTTAGCTTTACATTAATGTAGTAGCTTAATCTTAAATTTTATTTATGCGATTGAGTCTTGTTTTTTAATTATTAGTATTTTTGCTAAAAATAGGTTTATACAAAAAATTTGGACTAACCTATTTTATTTAGGATAAGACACTACTTAATAATTAAATATTATTTTATTTTTTCTCTTTTAAACTCTTCTTCTTTGTCAATAACTTCTTTTATCTGATCAACACTAATCCTTTTAGCTAATATTCGTTTTTCTTGATCTAAAAGATATATTACAGGGGTGCTGTATATATCATAAGTTTTGTAAAGATTATTTTGATTAGAAGGGTCAAATCCATTAATAAATTTCATGTTTTTTCCGTTAATAAATTCTTTCCACTTTTTTGTATCTGCATTTTCTAAAGAAATAGCTAGTATAACAACTCCCATGTCTTTTAACACAGAATCATAAGCATTAATTAAAAGAGGAATTTCGTGTTTGCAGTGCCCACAATCTGGATCCCAGTAGAATAAAACCATATATTTTGCAGGAATATTATACATATTAAATGTTTTTCCTCCAGAGAGTGTCTTTTGCTCATTTATGTCTATAACATTTGATGTAGTGTCATATAATGTTAAATCAGGAGCTTTATTTCCTATTAATAAAGGTTTAAGGGTTTTTGCTCTATCTTGAATTTTATATAATGTAGTTGAGTCAACCCAAAATGCCTGTCCATCAGTAAAATAATTATCAACAAGATGCACAAATATTGCATCAAATCCCATTATTTTAGATTTTTCATAAGTGCTTGTCATATAATAAACACAATATTTAAACATTTCTTTGTTAGCTTTTGCTTTGTTTATTATAAAGTCTGCAGTTGCATTAATAGAATCTGGTTGTTGAAGAGTTAGTTTTTCCAGATATTGTACTAATTTGGGATGAAATATAGGTGTGCGTAATATTCTATCATCAGAAAAGTCTATATTGTCAAAAAAATGTTGTTTATAATATCTAAATTGAAATAAAGAATCAGGGCGTCCATTTTCTAAAATTGGAGGATCTGGTACTTCTATATCTTGAGATGCTCTAAAAATTTTAGTAACAATACTGTTTGGATTGTCTTCCATAAGCTTTTGTTTGTAATCTCTAACTTCAGAATCTACAGCTAACATTTTTTGTTTAAGTTCTCGCATTTTTGCTGTATCATTGCTTGTTTGTGCAATTTTCATTTCTTCTCTTATTGGCCCAGCTTTTTCTTGTTGAGTTGCTATGTAATTTAAGAATCCGTAGAATAGTTTATTTTCTTTAGATTCAATTACTTTCATGTTTTTTACAAATTCAGCAGTATCAGTTTCTAAGCTTATTTTATTTTCAGATACCATTATTTCGAAATATTTTTTATCAGGTGTAACAGCTAAATATATACCTCCTTCAATTGGCTCTGTTCCTTCAAACACACACACACCGTCAGAATTAACTTTAGCAGTGTCTCTTATAAATTGTTTATCTCCATAATAATAACCGAGATAACATAATGTATCTTTTAATCCTTTTATTTTAAGCTTAATAGTCCATACAGGTTTATTTGTTGTGGCTTTTCCTTTAGTTTTATCTTGACCATATATGACAGGTGTAATAAGAAAATAAAACAGTGTTAAAATAATAATTTTACGCATGATATTTAAAATTTTACTTGAAAAATAAATTTACTTGAAAATTTATCTAATTTTATGCCAAAAATAATAAATATTTAAAAGAAAAATAATAAAATAATTATACATTCATGGAAACAACAAAGGAAATCAAGATATTTACAAGCGATGAGTCACATAAAGAAATAATTACAGCAATTTTATTTGACAATGGTTATAATAATTTTATAGAAGAGGATGATTGTTTATTTGCATATATTGAGGTAAGCTTATTTGATGAAGCTATTTTAAGAGAAACCCTTGATAATATAGAAAAGGGTATTATTTATGAAATGAGTGAGATTGAAGATAAGGATTGGAATGAAATATGGGAAAAAAGTTTTCAACCTATTTGCATAAATAACAAATGTTTTATTCGTTCGTCTTTTCATGAAAAATCAGATTATCCTTATGAAATTGTTATAGACCCTAAAATGGCTTTTGGGACAGGACATCATGAAACCACCTCATTAATAGTAAGCATATTACTTGATAACGAAAGTTTTGTTAAAAACAAAACTATTTTAGATATGGGATGTGGTACGGCTATTTTGGCAATATTAGCATCTAAACTTGGAGCAACACGTATAGATGCTATTGACAATGACGAAAATGCTGTTTGTAATGCAATCGAAAACATAGAAATTAATGAGACTGAAAATGTTAATGTATTTTTAGGAGATACTAATGTTTTAATTGAAAATAATTACATTTATGATGTAATCATTGCAAACATCAATAGAAATGTTTTGTTAGAACAAATAGAAACATACACAAAATATTTAAAAAAAGACGCCATACTCATAATTAGTGGGTTTTATGATACTGACGTTGATGTTCTAAATTCAAAAGCAGCAAGCTTATCGCTTTCATTTGTTGATAAATATATGGATAAAAATTGGACATCTGTAATTTATAAAAATTAAATTATTGCAATTTCTATTGAGACAAAGTATTAATATTTAGATGATAATAAGGGGTTTATTATTTTTTTTAAAAAAAATAATAAAAAAATGATTTTGATTTAATATAAAATTATTACATTTATACCGAAATTATTTGTTGACAAACTAAATAAAATGTCAAACAAGGTTGTTTTAGATTATCATGGATTAATTGACTTTGGCACCATTCAAGTTTTATTGAGGCGTGTTAAGGATATATTTAGTATTATTGATGTGGATAAATCTGTTAAAAAAAAAGTATTTAACATAATGGTTGAGTGCCTTGAAAATATATTAAAACATAGCAATGAGGTATCTTTTTATGATTATGATTTTGATATAGTTTATCCTAAAATTTCCATTATTGAAAATGGAAATAAATTTATAATCACTACTCAGAACTCTTTACAAAATATTAATAAGGAAAAACTAACCAATAGTATTGATGCCTTAAATAAATTAGATAAGGAGCAATTGAAAAAATATTACGAAAATAGAATTTTTAATACTCAAATTTCTGAAAAGGGAGGGGCTGGATTAGGATTAATTGATATTGTTTTAAAATCTGAAAACAATATTGAATATAATATAGAGCAAATTGATGAAAAAATCTCTTTATTTAAACAAACAATAATAATTTTGAAAAAAAAATAATACATTTATGAATACATTAAGAATAGAATCAACTGAAATTTCTCCTAAAATTGTATATGATGCAAATAAGTACCATTTCGAAATAATTGGCGAATCAAGGCCAGAAAATGTTAGAGAGTTTTATGACCCTGTAATTGAGTGGATGGATAATTTTATTAATGAAATTAATATTGAAAAAGAATTAAATTTTGACTTCAAACTTGAATATTTTAACTCTTCTTCAGCTAAATATATTCTTGATATATTATACAAACTAACAGAATATAATGCCAAAGGACTGATTATTACTATTAATTGGTATTATGAAGATGGCGACGATGATATGCTTGAAGCAGGGCAAGAAATGTCAAGAATGGTTAGTTTTAAATTTAATTATGTAATTATATTAGATTAGCATATTTTTAAGTAATTGTATTTTTAATATTTAGTATAAGTCAATAAGGCTTAGGTCGTAAATTAAAGTAGCTCTTGACGGTATTCTTTTTTCATCTCCAAGCAATCCATATCCTAAGTTTGAAGGAATTATTATTTTTGCTTTATCTCCAACTCTGAGTAAAAGAATACCCTCTTCGAGTCCTCTTATTACTGATTTACCTATTTCTATCTGTTCAGGATTTTGTTCTGTTTTTTTATAAGCAACATTACCATTTATTAAACTTAGTGTATATGCAATAATTGCAGTTTTTCCATTTCGAGCTTTTTCTCCATTACCTTTTTTATAAATTAAATATCTAATACCTGTGTTTGTTTTGTTTACATCCCATTTATATCGTCTAATATAATCCTCAATCTGTTCGTTTTCATTTTCATATAAGGTAATATTTGTTCTAAGCATAGGTTCTTTTATTTCCTCGAAAGTTATTTCTTTCTTAGTTTCTTGCTTTTGTTTGTTATTACAAGATACTAAAGATATTAATATTATAAATAATGATAATAGTATTTTCATTTAAACATTAGTTATTTCATTAATAATATTATCAGTAATATCCTCAAATAGCTTTGTTGCATCCCCTAAGGAGCATTCTAATTGTCCTCCTGCTGAATTTTTATGTCCTCCTCCATTAAAATATTTTTTTGCCAAATCATTTACAGAAAAATTTCCTTTAGAGCGAAAAGATATTTTAATATAATTTTCTTTTTCAATAAACATTGCAGTCATATTTATTCCATTTATTGACAATCCGTAATTTACAATTCCTTCAGTGTCGCCGTCTTTATAATTGTAATTAGCAAGATCTTCTTTAGATAAATAGATATAAGAACATGCTTTATTAGGAAATATTTTAAGTCTATTACATAGGGTATGTCCTAATAATCTCAATCGATCTGCTGAATATGTTTGATAAATAGAGTCGTTTATTAAAGAATTATTTATTCCATATTTTATAAGTTCAGCTGCAATTACATGAGTTTCCGATTTTGTATTTGAATAACTAAAAGAACCTGTATCTGTTATTATTCCTACATAAATTGCTTCAGCAATATTTTTATCTATTAACTTTTCATAACCAAGTTCTTTGATAACATTATAAATAAGTTCTGCTGTAGAAGAATATTTTGTGTCTGAAATAATTATATCTGCAAATAATTCAGGGTCTATATGATGGTCTATTAAAATTTTAAAAGCATTAGCTGTTTTTAAATATTCTTCCATTATATCAACTCTTTTTATAGAATTAAAATCAACACAAAAAATAATATCAGCTTTTTCTAAACAGTTTTTAGCTAAAGCAAGATTTTTTTTTGCATTAATAACCTTGTCAGTCGCTTGCATCCAATTTAAAAAATCAGGATAATCTGAAGGTGTAACGATATTAACACTATAATGCATTTTATTAAATATATCATACAGTGCTAAAGAGGAACCGACAGCATCACCATCTGGGTTAACGTGACTAATAATTGCTATATTTTTTATGCTTGAGTCTTCTAATTTTGATTTTATTTGTAGAATTTGTTTTTTCATTATTTTTTATTTTTTAATAATTTTAATAGAAAGACTTTTCTATTAAAATTATTATTATTTTTACTCTACAAAGTAACAATATTTTTTAAAATATTAAAAGAATAAAAATTATGGAAAACAATTTTACCTTTGGCATGATAAAACCTACAGCTTTCAAAAAAGGGTATACAGGTCTTATTATTAATAGAATTATTGAAGCTGGCTTTCATATAGAAGCTTTAAAAATGTTAAAAATGTCAATAGAGCAAGCAAATAAATTCTATGGAATTCATAAAGGTAAACCTTTTTTTGATGACTTAATTAAATTTATCACATCAGCTCCAGTCATTGTTATGGTATTAGAAAAAGAAAATGCTGTTGTTGAGTTTAGAGAACTTATGGGATCTACGAATCCTGAATTGGCTAAAGATGGTACTATAAGGAAACAATTTGCAACAGATATGACACAAAATGCAATTCATGGTTCAGATAGCATTGAAAATGCTTTTAAAGAGGCTCATTTCTTTTTCTCAGAAAGTGAGATATTTACTTCATAAAAAAAACTAACATATTTACAAAATGATACTTTCAATAATTATTCCTGCATATAACGAGCAAAATACTATAAATGCAATTCTGCAGCGCATTAAAGAAGTTGATTTAATAGAAAATATAGAAAAAGAAATAATAATAGTTAATGATTGTTCTGTTGATAATACAGAACAAGAACTTAATAAGTATATTAATGAAAATAATGATTTAAAAATTATATATTATAAACAACCTTTTAATCAAGGTAAAGGAGCTGCTATTCACGAAGGAATTAGATTGGCTTCAGGAGATTTTATTATAGTACAAGATGCTGATTTAGAATATGATCCACAAGAATATAATATTCTTTTAAAGCCAATTATTGATGGCTTTGCAGACGTAGTTTATGGTTCTCGTTTTATGGGAGGAAAACCTCATCGAGTATTATTTTTCTGGCATTCTATAGGAAATAAATTTTTAACTTTTATATCTAATAGTTTAACTAATTTAAACTTAACAGATATGGAAACTTGTTACAAATTGTTTAAAGCTGAATATTTAAAACAACTTAATCTTAAAGAAAAACGATTTGGGTTTGAACCTGAAGTTACATCAAAAATTTCCAGAAAGGAAAATGTCAGAATTTATGAAGTTGGAATTTCTTATTATGGAAGAACATATAAAGAAGGAAAAAAAATTAGTTGGGAAGATGGATTCCGTGCATTATATTGCTTGATAAAATATAATATTTTTCAAACCTAGCTAATATTTTTAATTTCTAAAAAGAGGAATATCTTGAATATTAAACTTTTGCTCGTGTTCTATTTTATAACTCTTTTTTATTAAAAACGCAGTAACTGTTAATCTCCCTTTAGTTTTTAGTTTAATATTTTGATTAAGAAAAACGCCCAATACCCCAGCAATAGAACCTCCTAATATTTTACTAATCTTAGCCTCTACTTTGAAGTTATAAATATCTGATTTATTTTTCTCAATAACTACTTTATCGTTTAGTTTTGCTAAGCCTATAAATTGATCATTTATAAATATATCCATATCAATATCTTTTATTTTAAATTTTATATTGTTAGGGTTATCTATTTTTACACCTATTTCAATAAAGATCGAACTTTTAGTGATCTTAGTAATCTTAAACTTTTTTATGCCTTCTAGTTCTGGCGATTTTACGTTAAAACATGATGTAAATAATAGAAAAGAAATGCTCAAAAGGAGTAATATGCGTTTTTTCATATTTAATAAAAGGAAAAGTTAAATTAAAATGTAATTAGATAATATTATTAAAACTATCATTAAATAAAAGATAATTCCTATAAATATCTTTTTTAATGAAGTTAAAAAATAATACGAAAGCAAAATACTAATAGGAATAATCATGTTTGTGAAATCTTTTAGATTATAAAAAAACAAAGCATTAATTGTGATAAATATTAATGTTATCCAGAAAATCATAATTTTATATTTTCTAACTTTAATAAGTCCCTCGTCAATTTTTTTAAGAAAGTGGATAAAAGATGTTAATATTAAAATAATTAAAAATCCTAGTGTAATTAGTTGAATATATGATAAATCTAATATGTTTCTATAATTTAGGCTTAATTTAAAATAATTTAATTTAATATTGTTAAATAAATACAAATCATCAATCATGAAATAGTACATAAAGATAAAAATATATGGTATTAAGAGCCCCATTATTGATATAACCCATTCTCTCCATTTATACATAGAATAGTTAAAAAAGCTAAGCCATATTACAATAACTAAAAACAACACAGGAAAATAAAAGAGAGAAGCAATAGAAATGAGAATAGTTGAATTTAGTATTTTTGAATAGGGTTTCTTTATTACATAACTTTTGAAATTTAAGAATAATGATATTAAAATTAGAAAGTTGGCTAAAAGTGCACTATTTAATATTAGTTGTTTATTAAAAAATAAGTACAGCAATATGTATATAAATGCAGGTAAATATGTTTCTTTTTTTACAAAACTACTGTAATTAAACAATACTGTAATTATTATAGATTGAACAATTAGCAATATAAAGGCAAAAGTTTTATTTACAATTGGGAATTCTAAAAAAAATGAATTTACATGTGTAAAAAAAAGCATAGAATATGAATTACTTGGCCCAATGCTAATAGGTGCAATAGGCATAAATAATGCTATACATATTATCAAAATAATTAATACTATTAAACTGTTATTTGATTTGAATAGCCCTAATAGCATATTTGTAATTAATAAATCTAATAAAAAATATTTTTATTTTTATTGAAATTCTTTATAATTTTAACAAAAATTGCTCCAAACCCATACTCTTTAAATGATGCGTCTTGAGATTGAAGATTTTCGTATTCTTTAATAATTTTTTCAATTTCAGACCGTAGTTTGCCTGTCCCATTCCCGTGTATTAAAATTATTTTTGTTATTTTATCATTTTGTATTGCATATTCAATTCCTTTTCTACATTCACTTTTTTGAAATTCTAATATTTCAAAATCATTACTAAATTCTTTATCTTTATTTAATCTTTCTATCAGTTTATTCAAATGTAGATCTAATTCTATAGTATCATTTTTTATTATATATTTTTCTTTTAAATGCTGATTAGCAGAAGGTATAATAATTTTTTTTGATAAGTAGTTTAATGTGCTTGATTCTATTTGTGTTATAATTAGCGGTTTATTTATAATGTCATTATTATCATAAAGAGATTTTATAATTGCATCCCCATAGTTAGTGTTATGTGTGAAGTTTTTTGGATCTGATAAATATTTTGATTTTATTTTAAAGTTTCCATTATATGGAGCAATTATTTCATTTGGTTTAGAAAATATTATCTGATAAATTAATTGATTAATTTCTTCTAATTTTATTGATTTGCTTATTTCTATTTGATTATTGCAGCCTATTCTTCCATCAAATACAAGTTCTGTTTTCAATCCTAATTGGTTGTATAAAACTATTAGTATGTTAGTATCGGTGTTATTGTATATAAAAGTTCTTAATGACTTTAATTCATGCTTTATCTCAGAAGATATAAAGCAAATAGAGACATTATTTAGTGAAAATGGGTCTAAGATGAATACTTCTTTACTTTCTTCTATTAAAGTATTATCTACACTTTCTTTTGCTTTATTGCTCCCTGTCTTTATTATTTTTATAGATTTGGGATATTCAATCTCAAATTCATCAACAGCAATAATATATGAATTATTACGGACTTCTTTAATAATTCCTTTTTCTGTACTATCTAAAAAAGATATTAAATCTCCTATTTGGAAATCCATAAATAAATAATTATATAATATTGTGAAAATTTACTCGGTTGTTTCTTTTGGAGTTTCTTCTTTTGGCGCTTCTTCTTTTGGCACTTCTTCTTCTTTTGCATCAACTTTTATATCTGTTTCTGACTTTTTGGTGACAGTTACTTTTACATCTGTTTTTTTCTTATCATTACTAACTTTTTTCTTGTCACCACTAGAATCGCCTCCAGATCCCTCTGTAGATGCAGGGACTCCATTTATGTAATTTATAGTTTTTACTAATTCTCCTTTTCTATTATAATATTTCCAATTGCCATCCTTTCGGTTATTTTTATAATTGCCCTCCATCTTTACTTCTCCATTCTCATAATACCAGCGCCAGAATTCATGTTTTCTATTATTCAAATAAGTACCTTCAACCGAAGGTTCTCCTGAAAAGAAATTTTTAGTATAAGCTCCATCTTTTTGGTTAGCAAGATATTCTATTTCCTCCTTAACAACTTCTCCTCCAGGATAAAATGTTCTACTTACTCCTTCTTTTAAATTATTTACAAATTCTACTTCTTTGTAGAGCTCTCTATTAATATTAAAGTATTTCCAAAGACCTTGTTTTCTCAACAACTCGTCCTTTTGATTTTTATGCTTTTCTTTACGAGGGGCATTATAAGGTCTAAACTCTAAACCTTTAGGAGACTGCCCCCAGCAAAAAACTGGCAATAATAAAATTATAATTAACCTAATCATTTTTTTTTCTTTATATTTTCAAAATACTTTCTCAAAATTATGCAAATATATTAAAACTTAAATTTACATACTACTTAAATTTATAATAATTACGATTTTTTTTAAAAATGGTTTGGTTTTTTTCACTTTTTTTTAATTTATTTTTGGTATGTTAAAGAAAAAATAGTTACCGAAATGGCAAAACCAATTACTCCACCTACAATTGCTCTCTTAAATCTTTTATTATTAGCTACAATCTGATATCCACTCCTAAAAGAATCATCAAAATAATATTTATTATATAAATAATTAGTGTTTTCTTTAGGTTCTTTAATTTTCGCATCCTTAACCCCAATTATTGTTGTATATAAAGCAGGAACTAACAATCCTCCAAATCCAAAATAACCTCCAGCTAAACCACTAGTTAAACCGCCTAAACCAACAAAATTACATTTAAATGTTTCTTTTGCATATTTTTTACCTAATATTGCTCGTCGCATTTCCTCTGCAGAAAAATAATCATTATTAAATAATGTGTCTTGTTGATAAATTATTTGTTCATCTCCATCTTTTGTTATTAATGAAAATATTTTGTCTTTTTTTATTATTCTATTTTTATCTTTATTTAGTTCTTGAAACTTTATAATTATGATGTCATTTACAACCCTAATATCAATTGTATCAGAATAATAAACGGAGCCATTGTTTAATGTTATTTTGTTATAATTAGTTGTGTAATAGTCTTTGTTTATAGATTTTATTGAGAATATTATTTTTTTTTCATAAACGTTTTTTTGTTCGTAGTTTTCTGTATAAACATTTTCATTATCAATAGCAGTTATTTTTGTTAAAATAACATTGCCATTAATAAATTCAATAGTATCCTGACTAAAAGATATCTTAAAAATTAAAAATAAAAATAATAAAAAGACATTTTTTTTCTGCATGTTTTAAACATTTTGTATGTACAAATTTAGTATTTAATATTTAATATCAAATGATTTATTTTGATAATTTATTTTGATATTCATTATTTAATCCTTTTATTACTTCATTTGTCATTTCAAATGAATCTGAAGCAAATAATAAACTACTTCCTTTTGAATAACCAAATACAAAATTATAATCCTTACTATTTCTTTTAATAAAGTTTATGATGCTGTCTTGAATTATTGTGTTTAATTTAGTTTCTTCTTTTAAAAATTCATTTTCTAAACTGTCCTTTAGTGATAGTATTTTTTGTTGTTCAATCATTAATTCTTGTTCTTTTTGCTGAGCACTTTCCATTGTTATTTGACCTGTTGATGCTTGATATTTATATCTGTCAACCTTGCTTTGAAACAATGTTATTTTATTTTGGATATTTTTTTCTAATGATTGTTTCTTAGTTTCAAGTTTAGTTTTCAATTCATTAACATACTCATATTTTTCCCATAAAGAATCAGTATTAATAAAAACTATATTGCCTTTATTATTTGACAGAATAGATTTAGTGCTACTACTTAATGCTGTATTGCTATTTGTAAAATAAAAATAATACAGAATAACAACGGCAATTAATAAAATAATATTAATTGCCATATTTACATATTTAATCATTTTGTTATTTTAATTTCCATATTCGCACATAAATTTTATACGCATCATTCGAATTTCATCTTCTGTAAAATCATTTTCTCCAAGTGTTGTTAACGCATCGTTTATGCTGTCGGTATCTGCATTAATAAAATAATCAAAAATATCAGCTTGCCTATCTTCATCAATAATTTCATTAATAAAGTAAGTTATATCTAATTTAGTTCCAGATGCAACTATACTTTCTATTTCTCTTAGTATTTCTTCAATTGTTAAACCTTTAGAATATGCGATTTCATCAATTGCTACTTTCCTGTCAATATTTTGAATAATATACACTTTCATCCCAGACTTATTTACAGGGGATTTAACAACCATATCCATAGGTCGTATTATTTCATTATCTTCAACGTGCCTTTCTATTAGCTTAATAAATTCCTGACCATATCTATTTGCCTTGCCTCCGCCAACACCTGTAATCATTTTTAATTCTTCTATTGTTATAGGATATTGAATTGCCATATCCTCAAGAGAAGCATCTTGAAAAATAACAAAAGGAGGAAGATTTTCTTTTTTTGCTATTTCTTTCCTTAAATTTTTTAGTAACTGAAATAATATTTTATCAGTTGCACTTGTCTTTACTCCACTTTCCATTGTGCCATCATCATCATCTTGACTTTCATAATCATGATCTAATGTAAGCATAAAAGAATAAGGATTTTCTAAAAACTCATAACCTTCGTCTGTAATTTTTATTACTCCATAATTCTCTACATCTTTTGCTAACAATCTTGCAATTAAGGCTTGTCTAATAACTGAGTTCCAAAACCTCTCATCTTTATCCATACCTATTCCAAACACTCTTAACTGGTGATGCTTATAAGATCTTACTGCTGTACAATTTTTCCCTAATAAAACATTTATTATATGTTTAGTTTTTACTAATTGTTGACAAGCATCAACTGCATCTAATAACATTTCTACATATTCCTGACCCTCAAATTTAGTTTTCGGATGTAAACAGTTATCACAAGTCTCACAATTTTCTTTTTCGTAAACTTCTCCAAAATAATGTAATAAGAATTTTCTTCGACAAATTGACGATTCTGCATAACCAACTACTTCTAATAATAGTTGGTTAGCTATTTCTTGTTCTGCTACTGGTTTACCTTTACTGAATTTTTCAAGCTTTTGAATATCCTCATAATTATAATATGCAATACAAAGTCCTTCTCCATCATCTCTTCCTGAACGACCTGTTTCTTGATAATATCCTTCTAAACTTTTTGGCATATCATAGTGTATAACAAATCTAACATCGGGTTTGTCTATCCCCATACCAAATGCTATTGTTGCAACAATGACGTCAGCTTTTTCCATTAGAAACCCTTCTTGATTTGAAGCTCTTACATGGGCATCAAGACCTGCATGATATGGCAAAGCCTTTATGCCATTGACTTGAAATGTTTCTGCTAACTCTTCTACTTTCTTTCTGCTTAAACAATAAACTATACCACTTTTCCCTTGATGTTTTTTTATAAATTTTATTACTTCTTTTACTACATCATCTGTTTTGGGCCTTACTTCATAGTATAGGTTTGGACGATTAAAAGATGAATAAAATGCTTGGGCATCTAAAATTGATAATGTTTTAAGAATATCATGTTGAACCTTTGGTGTTGCTGTTGCTGTTAATGCAATAATAGGAACTTTGTGCCCAATCTCTTCTATTATTGGTCTTATTCTTCTGTATTCTGGCCTAAAGTCATGACCCCATTCTGAAATACAATGAGCCTCATCTATTGCATAGAAAGAAATTTGAATATCTCTTAATAATTGCACATTTTCTTCTTTTGTTAATGATTCTGGTGCTACATATAACAATTTGGTTTTGCCACTCTTTAAATCACTTCTTACTTTTGTCGCTTCTAATTTTGTTAAAGAAGAGTTTAAAAAATGAGCCATACCTTTTTCTGTATCAATATTTCTTATCGCTCTTATTGAATCAACTTGATTTTTCATTAATGCTATTAATGGCGAAATAATTATTGCTGTTCCTTCGCACATTAGGGCTGGTAATTGGTAACATAAAGACTTTCCCCCTCCTGTTGGCATTATAACGAAAGTGTCATTCCCGTCTAATAAACTTTTTATAATGTCTTCCTGATTCTTTTTAAATCCGTCAAAGCCAAAATGTTCCTTTAATGAATCACGAATACTTTTAAATCCTTTTACTTTCTTCATCTTTAATATTTAAAGTGTTTTGTTATTTGTTTTAATAATTATTAATACTTTTGTAAACTCCGATATACAAAAATAACTATTTTAAGTTTTGCACAAAATTATTTTTTAATTTTATAAAATGAAAAAAAATAATGAAATATTAAATATTGCTAAAAATACAATTGAGCAAGAAGCCCATTCCGTAAGGAATCTAATAAATTTTATTGATGATAATTTTATTGAGTGTGTAAACATTATTTTTAATTGTAAAGGTAGAATTATTATTACAGGTATTGGAAAAAGTGCAATAATTTCTCAAAAAATTGTTGCAACTCTTAATTCTACAGGAACTCCTTCTATTTTTATGCACGCTGCTGACGCTGTTCATGGCGATTTGGGTATTATTCAAAAAGATGACATGGTGATATGTATCTCTAAAAGTGGAGATACTCCTGAAATAAAAATACTAGCTCCAGTAATTAAAAGTATGGGAAACAAATTAATTGCTATTGTTGGAAATATTAATTCTTTTTTAGCAAAAAATGCTGATTATATAATCAATACTACGGTAGAAAAAGAAGCTTGTATTAACAATCTTGCACCAACTTCAAGCACAACAGCTCAGCTTGTAATGGGTGACGCTTTAGCTGTTTGTTTAATTTATTGTAGAGGATTCAAACAAAATGATTTTGCTAAATATCACCCTGGTGGAGTATTGGGAAAACAACTGTATTTAAAAGTCGCTGATTTATACATTAATAATGAAAAACCTCAGGTAAATATAAATGACGATTTAAAAAAAGTTATTTTCGAAATAAGTTCTAAAAGGCTTGGTGCGGCCGTTGTTACTGATGATAATTGCAAAATAAAAGGAATCATTACTGATGGAGACTTGCGTAGAATGCTACAAACAAACAGCTATTCTAATGAAAATATTACGGCAAAAGATATAATGTCTCTTAACCCTAAAAAACTTGTAGAAGAAACTCTTGCTGTAGATGCTTTATTGTTGATGAAAAAATATAGCATAACTCAAATTATTATCGTTGATAAAGAAGAAAAATATAAAGGAATTGTTCATTTACATGATATTTTAAAGGAAGGAATTATATAATTATGGCAAAAATAAGAGTTACTAAAGAATTTAATTTTGAAATGGCACATGCTCTTTACAACTACGAAGGACCTTGTAGAAATATTCATGGACATTCTTATAGACTATTTGTTACAGTTAAGGGCACTCCTATAAAGGATGTAAAACACCCTGAAAACGGAATGGTAATAGACTTTTCTAAATTGAAAAAAATTGTAAAAGAAAATATTATAAATATATTTGATCACTCTTTAGTGCTATATTATAATAAACAAAATAAGCAATTAGCACAATTATTAGTAAATCAAAAAACAGTACTATTATCATATCAACCAACTTGTGAAAACATGCTAATAGATTTTTCTGAACGTTTAATAAAACAAATTCCTGACAACATATCTTTATATTCCCTAAAACTTCAAGAAACTATAACATCCGTTGCGGAATGGTATGCTGACGACAATGTGGAGTAATATATAAAATAATGATTACAATAGATCGAAATCTTATTCAAAAATATAATCAATCTGGACCAAGATACACAAGTTATCCTCCTGCAAATCTATTTAATCAAAACTTAAACGATATAGAATATAAAAAAATAATAAAGGACTCAAACAATAACAAGCCTACTCATATTTCTATTTATATACATATCCCTTTTTGTAAACAATTATGCCACTTTTGTGCTTGTTCTACTTCTGTTTACAGCAACGAACAATTAGTTGAAAAATACATTATTGCTTTAAAAAAAGAAATGGAGTTTGTTTTCCAATTTATAGACACAAAAAGAGAAATAACTCAAATTCATTTTGGAGGAGGAACCCCTAACTCAATTAAAATAGAATACTTAGAACAGATAATCATTAAAATAAAACAAAAATTCGTTCTTAGTAATAACGCAGAAATAGCAATTGAGGCAAATCCAGCTTATCTTGACAAAGAATACATCCAAAACTTATATAAAATAGGGTTTAATAGAATTAGTCTTGGAATACAAGATTTTAATCTCGAAATATTAAAAATTATAAACAGAGAAAAACCTTTAATAAATATTAATGAATTAGTTGAAACAATAAAAACAACTGGTTTCAAAAGCATTAATATTGACCTAATATACGGGCTACCTCAACAGACTATCGAAACGTTTACCCAAAACTTAATTAAAGCTATAGAATTAAACCCTGAACGAATTGTTACTTTTTCTTACGCTCATGTTCCTTGGGTTAAACCTGCTCAAAAGCTATTAGAAAATTACAAATTCCCTAGTACAGAAGAAAAATTCATTATGCTGGAGAAAGCGAACGAAATACTTACTAATAACGAATATGATAATATAGGAATAGACCATTTCGCAAAAAAAGAGGACGAATTGATAATCGCTAAAATAAATAAACAACTACATAGAAATTTTCAAGGATATTGTACTAAAACCACAACAGGACAAGTTTACGCTTTTGGAGCAACCGCTATTAGCCAACTAACTGAAGCATACATACAAAATCAAAAAAATATTAACAAATACATCAAAGAAGTAGAGCTTAAAAATTTTGCTTTTGAAAGAGGATATAAACTTGTAAAAAAAGAAATGATTACTCGTGATGTTATTAATGAAATTATGTGTAATTCATTTCTATCTTTAAATGAAATAGCAAAACAGCATAGCTTATCTCTAGAAAAACTAATTCAAATGATAAACCCTAAAATCAAATTATTAAAACAAATGGAAAATGATGGACTAATTCGCATTGTAAATAATACTGATTTTATAGTTAATAAAAATGGTAATTATTTTTTAAGAAATATTGCTATGGCTTTTGATGATCAGTTGAAAATAGAACACGAAAATATATATTCAAAAACAATTTAAATAATCCTGAAATAAGTTTACAGCATTTTTCCTTAATTCTAATTTTTTTTGTAATCATATTTTATAACAAAATAAAATTAAATATTTCTTCACACTATCGCTAATCGTTAAAAAGCTATAAATCAATTAATTACATTAAAATACTTAACTTGCTAATTTCCATTGCGTTATATGCTATTACTTCGCCTTTACTTCGCCTTTACTTCGCCATAAAGTTACCCTAACCCTACTTCGTTTACTAAAATACTGATAATAAGTACAATATACGAATGTATAAAGAAAATCCTAACACACATTTCTATTCAGATAATCTTGAAACAAGTTTACATCCTTTTTTCATAATTTTAATTTTATGTGTAAACCTATTTTAGGACGAGACACCTTTATAGTACCTTTTATGTACTGTTATAGTACCTTTTATGTACCTTTCATGTACAGTAATAGAATTTACATACTGAAAGTCAATTACTTGTGCAACTAACTAAAAATCAATCACGTACAATCCTTAAGATCACTCAAATCACTAAATGATTGATTATCAATACTAATAATTTTATTGTACGGGCGTATTGAATACGCCCACATTAATACACAAATTTATATCAATACACATCGTAGGGGCAATCCTATGTGATTGCCCACATTATTGCCAATTTGCATGTTCGGGCATACAAAAATCCGCGAAACACCCGCATTTCATATATTAAAAAAAGCCACAAAGTGTTTCTAAAATGTTTTTTTTGACATACTTGATTGATTTTTTTTTAATTTATTTAAATTTCAAATAATGAGACCGTTGCTAGACGTAATTTCATAAAATAATTACTTAAATTGTTAATAAACGGTTGATTGTATTAAATTAAACGTAAGGTAGAGGCAAAATATCTTTTGTCATTGCCAATAACAACAAATTGGGATTATTCAACAAAGTATGTCATTTTATTTGGAAGTTTTTTTGCAAAAGGCTAATAATTAATACAACATATAGAGCACTTTAATATTGCTTTTAACTCTGCATAATCTACCCTAAAACCATATTTAATACTAACAATCAAATGTTTAACCATTTAAATTAAATCACATTCACTTTTCGTTATTTCTAAAAATACACATTCTTCTCTTTAATTATCAATATACTAATCCTAAAACAAATTGTTAATTTCACTTTTTTAAAAATTTCTATGCAACCTTTTGCCTATAAAAATTGTCTTAGTAATGATTAATCTTTTAAATTATCTATTATGAAAAAAATTACTTCTTTTTTATTTATGGCTTTTATTGCTCTAAATTCAATAATTGCCCAAACTTTTGAGATTGATGGTATTGCATACAAAATTATATCAATAAATACAGTAGAAGTAAGCTCCAAAACATCTAGATATACAGGGAATATTATTATACCAGAGCAAGTAAATTATAATAGCAATAATTATTCTGTTACAGCAATTGGAGATAATGCTTTTGATTGGTGCACTAGCTTAACATCTATTACAATACCTAATTCTGTTACATCAATTGGAGAATATGCTTTTACAAATTGTACAAGTTTAACTTCTGTAATTATCCCTAATTCTGTTACAGCAATTAAAAATATGACTTTTTCATATTGTTTTGGTTTAACTTCTATTACAATTCCTAGTTCGGTTATAACAATTGGAGATGGTGCTTTTTTTTATTGCGGAATCTTAACATCTATCACAATCCCTAATTCGGTTACAGCAATTGGAGAGTGGGCTTTTGCTTATTGTTCTAGTTTAAATTCTATTACTATACCTAAATTTATTACAGAAATTAGAAATTCTGTTTTTTGGGATTGCGAAAGTTTAACTTCCATTACTATACCTAACTCTGTTAAATCAATTGGAGATTATGCTTTTCGGAGTTGCTTCGATTTGGCTTCTATTACTTGTTATGCAACAGTGCCCCCAAATTTAGGAGATAACGTTTTTTATAATGTATATAAAAAAAATATTCCTTTATATATCCCGTATGAAAGCATGAATACTTATAAAAACACAGGTGAATGGAAAGAATTTAACATTTTACCTATTTTCTTAAACAGAGCAATATGCCAAGGAGATACTATTACTCTTAGTGTATTTAAACATTTAGATTCATATCTATGGAGCACTGGAGATACTACTGAAGAAATAAAAGTGTCGCCTGCACAAACAAGTACATATATACTAACTGGGACAATAGGAGGCTCTACAACAATAGATACTATTATAGTAACTGTTGATTTTGTTATCCCCACTGCTAATGCAGGTGCAGATCAAACTATTGATATTGTTGGTTCTGCAACACTTACAGCTACAGGTGGAAGCATTTATAGTTGGAGCAACGGAGCAACAACAGCAACAATAACAGTTAGTCCAAGTATTAAAACGACATACACTGTTACTGTTAGTGATATCGCTTGTACGGCTACTGATAATGTTACGGTAACTGTGCTTTTGCCTAAGATAGAAGTAACGCCAATGCGAGCAGAATTGTATAATGATAACAAGAAGTCAAATATTGCTACTTATAGCACAACAAACCAACGATATGTTGCTAATGATTACGACTTGGCAGTGAGCGTAGTTATTGATACTATAGCATTGTCGGAAAATAGAAAAACAAGAAAGAATTTAAAGTATGCTAGCTCTATTGATTGGAGTTCTTATGATTCCGAAGCAAAAAATCAAGGTCATTGTGGCTCATGCTGGAACTTCTCGGGTATCGGTTTGATAGAAAACATATCAAAACAAATAGCAGGTCAGCAAGGTATTCCAACAACTAATCTTAACTTATCCGAGCAGGCCATTTTATCGTGCAATTCAGTAGTAAATAATGGATGCAATGGTGGATGGCCAATATGGGTTTACAATTATGCAAAGAAAAATGGTATTCCAAATGAAACTTGCTTCCCTTATAAAGCTAAAGACGCAACAAATATTTCTTGTAATACTAAACCGCTATCAATTTGTTGATAATTTTTTATATATTTTTACATTTTGGCATTAATTATATTTGTATTTTTGTAGAAAAA
>Ga0154552_1037_pt1 | contig 40570 bp, 16 predicted proteins | sample RifGroF2_FD_105695 | JGI IMG/M metagenome (GOLD analysis project Ga0154552, IMG submission 105695) | Bacteroidetes bacterium GWF2_29_10
AATGATAGATAAGATTCAATCGCATTTTTGTTTTTAAATTCAGACATTGTTTTCCTCCTTTTTTAATGTTTGTATATTTATCGTGACAAATGTACAATAAGAGGAAAGTATAAAACAACACCCAAAAGATGTAAAATTTATCTTTTTTTTTATACTCCTAAAGATAGTTTTTTATAGGCAAATTTTGTATTTTTTTTAAGTAATTACATTAAGTAAATTTATTAACTTTATGGCAAAAAACTGGTAATTAAATTGAAATAATATGGAATATTTTGCAAATTGGACTTATTTAAATATTATTAGTTATATTTGTGGCATAGTAAATAATATTTAATAACAGACAAATTAGATGGATAACAAATATAAAATTTTGGTTATAGATAATGATAAAGATAGTGTAAATTTGATTAAAGAATATTTAACAGATGTTGATTTTGAGCTCTTTATTGATTATACTGGGTTAAAAGCTATAGAAATAGCCAAAATAATTGATCTAGATTTAATTTTGATGAATAATGTACTTCCCAAAACAGATGTATATGAGATTTGCAAAAGGATAAAAAGTAATGACCTTTTTGCATCTCTTCCAATTATATTTATAATTTCAGAACAAGAACTTTTTGATAAATCTTATTCATACTCTATAGGGGTCTCTGATTATATATTAAAACCTATAGAAAAGCAAGAATTAATAAAAAAAATAACGACTTATATAACCATAAGTAGTTTAAAAAAACAGTTAAATCAAAAAAACAAACATTATAATGAGGATAATTATAAGCAAACTCATGATTTAATGAGAGCTAACGAATACCTAAAATCAATCAATAGAGAATTAATTGAAAAAACTATTCAACTTAAACACACAGAATCTAGAATACTTAATGCTATAATACAAACTCAAGAAGAAGAACGTACTCGCTTCGCAAAAGACATACATGATGGAATAGGACCTATTCTTTCAATAGTTAAAAACAATATTGAATGGCTTAATAGCCCAAACACTCATACCGATAAAGAATTTATCTTAAATACCTCTTTGGAAAGTATAAACATAGCACTAAAGACTCTAAAAGAAATTTCTAATAATCTAAGTCCTCATATACTAGAAAATATAGGATTAATTTCAGCTCTTAATACATTTATTGAAAATATTATAGTTAAAGAAAAAATAAAAATAAATTTAGAAAACAACTTAACCAATAGATTATCAAAAGATTTTGAAATAAATTTATATCGAATACTTATAGAATGCTTAAATAATTCTTTGAAATATTCAAAAGCTGACAAAATTAATATTAATATAATAAAAAACAGGCAAGATTTATTAATTGAGTATTACGATAATGGTATTGGATTTGATTATAAAGTAAAAACCTTTAACAAAGGTATGGGACTTATTAATATAGAGAATCGAGTAAAAGTAATGAAAGGAAAAATAATCATAAAAACGTCACACGGCAAAGGGTTTTATTTAAGTATTATTATATAAAAATATTTTTTTACAACTGATTTTATAAAAATTTAAAAATGATACTATTTTGAAATTTCAAAACCAAAATTACATTATTATTTAGTTTTGACATACTTGATTGCATAGCCTATTAATAAAGATATTTTGTACGCATAACTCTATTATTAAAATTTTGCCTAATGACACTAATTATAAAAAATTGACAATATGTCATTTAGAGCTATTTAATTGAGTGATTTAAATTAATTCGTAACTTTATAATTTATCAAAACAAATATTTAGTTTAACTTTGTAGCTTATATTAACTTAAATATATTATAAAAAAATGATACCATTTTCACCACCAAGAATAGATCAAAAAATTATAGATGAAGTTATAGAAACATTAAAGTCAGGTTGGATTACTACCGGCCCAAAAACAAAATTGTTTGAAAAAAAGCTTCAGGAATACACAAATTCAAAGAGATGTTTATGTTTAAATTCTGCAACAGCAGGATTGGAATTGATATTAAGATGGTTTGGAGTAAAACCAGGAGATGAAGTTATTTTACCAGCATATACTTACTGTGCAACAGCAAATGTTGTTATTCATTGTGGAGCAACACCTGTTTTTGCAGATATTTGTGATGATTTCAATATTGACATTAAAGATGTTGCAAACAAACTAACAGAAAGGACCAAAGTTATCATTCCTGTTGACATATGCGGTTTGCCGTGTGATTACGATGAGTTAAATTCTCTTATAAATAACAACAAGAATCTATTTACACCTGAAAATGAAGAACAAAAAAAATTAGGAAGGGTTTTGCTTTTATCAGATTCGGCACATTCTATAGGAGCCATCTACGATAATAAAAAATTAGGAACTCAATCAGATGTTTCCGTATTTTCTTTTCACGCAGTAAAAAATCTAACGACCGCCGAAGGAGGTGCTATTAGTTTTAATCTTCCTAATACTTTTGATTGCGAAGAAATATATAATAAATTATGCATAAAATCTTTACATGGTCAAAATAAAGATGCTTTATCTAAATTAAAAAAAGGAAGTTGGAGATATGATATTATAGAAGCAGGTTACAAATGGAATATGACAGATATTCAAGCTGCAATAGGATTAATAGAATTAGAGAGATACGATTCAGACATGCTTGTAAAAAGGAAACAAATTTTTGACAAATATACTGAATCTTTTTCAAAATATTCTTGGGCAAAACTACCAATTACAATAAACAATAAAAAGGAAACGTCATACCACGTTTATCCATTAAGAATAAATGGAATAAATGAAGATACAAGAGACTCTATCATTTCAGAAATATTTGAACAAGAAGTTAGTGTTAATGTTCACTTCATTCCACTTCCTTTGATGTCTTTCTATAAATCATTAGGTTATAATATAAAAGATTATCCAGTTGCATACAAAAATTATTCTCAAGAAATTTCACTTCCAGTATATTATGATTTAAGAGATCAAGATATAGAAAAAGTAATTAATGCAGTAGTCAGCGCAGTAGAAAGTAAGAAAAATAATTTATGACAAAAAGAATTTTTGATATTATAGTCTCTTCTATTGGTTTATTGCTATTATCTCCTTTATTTTTTCTTGTATTTTTTCTAATAAAAATAGATTCTAAGGGAGGTTTTATTTATAAACAAGAAAGAATTGGTTGTAAAGAAACCGCTTTTTATTTGTTTAAATTCCGAACTATGCAAAAAGATTCAGATAAAAAAGGTCTTTTAACCATAGGAGGACATGATAATAGGATAACTAGAATAGGATATTATTTAAGAAAATACAAAATTGATGAATTACCTCAATTATTAAACGTATTTATTGGCAATATGAGTCTTGTTGGGCCTCGTCCTGAAGTTAGAAAGTATGTAGAGATGTACACAGAAGAAGAAAAAAAAGTTTTATCAGTAAAACCAGGTATTACGGACTTTGCTTCCATAAAATATATAAAAGAGAGCGAATTATTAGAAAATAATATTAACCCTGAAGAATACTATATTAATTTTATAATGAGAGATAAACTGCAAATAAATTTAGACTACATAGAAAAAAATAATTTATTATTGGATTTAAAAATAATTTTTAGAACAATTTTAAATATATTTGCATAAATAAAGTTGTTTAAATATGATTAATAATTTAAAAAAAATAGCGAAAAAACTTTTATTAGTATTTTTTATTTTTTTATTAGGATATGCTTGTACACCTCATAAAAAGATAGTCTATCTTCAAAATAAGGACGCTAATTCTAGTAACTCTTTTTCCCTAAAAGTTGAAGATTATAAAATAAGAAAAGGCGATATGCTTTTTATCAATTCTAATACTTTAGATAAATATTCTTCAGGATTTGAAAATAATAGAAATATTATTCCAAACGTGGTGGGAGATATTGGTCTTTTTTTAAATAGTTATGAGGTTAATGATTCTGGATGTATAAATATTCCAGTTATCGGGAAAGTATTGGTTGCAGGAAGTACTTTAGAGGAAGCAAAATATATATTACAAGAAAAAATTAATGAATATATGAATTATGTTGTTGTTGACATTAAACTCACCAATTTTAAAACAACAGTATTAGGTGAAGTTAAAAACCCAGGAACGTATAATTTGCTAAAAAACAGAAAGGCTAATTTATTAGATGCTTTAGGTATGGCTGGAGACTTAACAGAATATGGGAACAGGAAAAATATTAAAATAATAAGATTTGATGGAAATAATAGTAATATTTACAAATTAGACATCACCGATAATAGCATCATTGGCTCCCCATTATTTTATCTTCAACCCAATGATGTCATTTATGTTGAACCTTTAAAAACTAAAACTTATGGTTTTAGAAATGCAGTAGTAACTTCTTCTGCATTACTATCCTTAATTTCAACATTAATTTTAATAATTAAATTATAATAAACTAATTAAAGTGGCTAATTATACAGATAATCTTAATAACAAAGTAGAACAAATACCAGAAGAAGAAATTGATGTAAAAAAATATCTTACCATTTTTATTAACAATTGGAATTTGTTTGCGGTTTCAATCTTTGCATTTTTTATTGTTGCATATTTGTACATAAAATACGCAAATGAAATAAACAAAAATACAATAACAATATTAGTTCAAGATGACAAAAAAAATCCTTATGGGTTTTCTCCATCAGATTTTTTGGGTGCAGATGATCTATTTAGAGATGGAAAAAATATTCAAAATGAAATAGGCATATTAAAATCTTATGAATTATCATACCAAACTGTTGTTAATTTGGGATGGAACATTGGTTATTATAAAAAAACCAAGTTTTTAAGAAACATTGAATTATATATAAAAAATCCTTACGAAGTAAAAATAGATTCGAGTAAATGGCAAATGGTTGATATGAATTTTTATATTGATATTATTTCGGACAAGGAATATAGGTTAAGCTTTGAATCTGATGAAAAAAATATTATTTTGTATAATTACAGTGATAATAGTAATAAAATTATTAAAGGAAATATAGAATTTAGTAAAAAGTATAAGTTTGGAGAACCTGTCAATGAGTATTTTGGGACATTTGTTATTTATCTACTAAATAACAATTTAAATGATGAAAAAAGCAAAGATAATAACATTAAATATTATTTTAACTTTTTTTCTCCAGACAAGATTGTTAAATCAATAAGTAGTAATTTAGATATATCTTACGAGAATAAGGAATCAACAATTCTAAATATATCATTAAAAGGTAATAACACAATAAAAATAACTGATTTTTTAAATAAGTTTGTTGAAGTATATATAAATAATAATCTTAAGGAAAAAAACAAAATAGCAGAAAATACCATAAGATTTATTGATGAACAAATATATGGAGTTTTAGATTCATTAAATTACACAGAACAAAAACTTCAAGATTATAGAGTTGATAACAAAATAATAAACCTAACCCAAGAACAGATATTAACGGCTAACAAATATTATGATTTAATAAAAATTAAAGCACAGGAAAATATAAAACAAAAATATTACTATAGTATTCTTGATTATATTGAAAAAAACATAGATGTTAAAGACCTATTTTCTCCTAGTTCAATAGGAATTGAAGACCCTTTGTTAAGTAGTTTAATATTAAAGTTAAGTCAATTAAGTTCCGAAAAAATAGCATTATCTAATATTTCAACAAAGAAAAATCCAGAATACACTAGGTTAGAACAAGAAATAAATAGCTATAAAAATGGGATAAGAGAAAATGTTTTTAACACAGTAAACAAATCTAATATTTTTTTAAAGGATATTGACAATCAAATAAGTGCATTAGATAAACAAGTTGAAAAATTTCCTTATACTGAAAGAAATTTAGTTAGTATTGAAAGAAAATTCAAACTTAATGATGCAATATATAATTACTTGCTTCAAAAAAGAGCAGATGCTGGAATTGCAAAAGAATCCAATACATCAAATACTATAATAATTGACAATGCACGATATTCACATAGGACAATTATTTACCCAAATAAAAAGATAATATATTTAATAACGTTATTATTAGGATTTCTTTTCCCTTTTATATTTTTAATACTTAGTGATGTTTTGTCTAATAAAATAGTAGATATATCTCAAATTGAAAAAAGTTCAAATATTCCAATAATTGGATTAGTTGGAGAAAGTTACAAAGAGAATGAATTAGTAGTATTAAATTATCCTAGCTTTTATATATCCGAAGCATTTCGGTTAGTTCGGACAAACTTAGATTATTTAACATCCTTGAATAAGGAAAAAAGGGTTTTTATTGTTACATCAGGTATTAGTGGAGAGGGCAAAACTTTCAGCGCAGTTAATGTAGCTAGTGTTTATGCTTTATCAGGAAAAAAAACTATTATTCTAGGGTTTGACCTTAGAAAGCCCAAATTGAACAAAATATTTAATCTTGAAAATGAAAAAGGGATTAGTAACTTTTTAGTAGGAAACGCCGATTTAGATGATTTAATAAGACCTACGAGTCATGATTTATTAGATGTATTGCCATCAGGTCCAGTTCCTCCAAATCCAGGCGAATTAATTCAATCAGCAAAAACGACGGAATTGTTTGAACGGTTAAAGCAAATATATGATATTATCATTATAGACAGCCCTCCAGTAAGTTTTATTTCAGATGGATTAAACTTATTAAATTTTGTAGATGTAACAATTTTTATTATAAGACAAAATGTTTCAAATAAAAATGTCATAACATTTATTAATAATTTTAAACAAAATTACAATCTAAAAAATTGTTATATATTATTTAATGGTTTCCAATATAATAATGCTTACAGTTATAAAAGCAATTATTATTATTCAACTTACTATTCTTATTATTTAAATGAATACGACGCTTCACATCTATTAAAAAAGAAAGGTTTTTTTGCAAATTTATTCAAATCAAAAAATAAGAATAGACGTTAAAACTATTGTTATATAAATTAAACTGTACTTTTGTTTAATTTTAATAAAAACAATAACAAAAAAACATAATAATGAAAAGAATAATTTCGTATAATGTTAATGGAATAAGAGCTGCAATTAACAAAGGTTTTATTGAATGGCTAAAAAATACATCTCCAGATATTGTTTGTTTTCAAGAAATAAAGGCAAACCCAGAACAGTTTGATGTAAGCGTTTTTGAATATTTAGGATATAATCATTATTGGCACCCTGCACAAAAAAAAGGCTATAGTGGCGTTGCAATTCTATCAAAGAAAAAGCCTTTAAATGTGCAAATAGGAACAGGAAATGAAATGTGTGACAATGAAGGACGAATAATTAGAGCTGATTACAATAACTATTCAGTAATAAGTGTTTATGTCCCATCAGGAACAACAGGGGACGTTAGACAAGATTTCAAATATGAATGGCTTGATTTCTTTTTAGATTATGTAAATAAATTAAGAATTGAACATCCTAATTTAATAATTTTAGGCGATTATAACATCTGTCACAAACCTATTGACATACACAATCCAATTTCTAATGCAAATAGTTCGGGTTTTTTACCTGAAGAAAGAGCATGGCTTTCTAAATTTATAGACAATAACTTTATAGATACTTTCAGATACTTTCATAAAGAACCTCATAATTACACTTGGTGGAGCTACAGAGCTAATTCAAGAGAAAAAAACTTAGGATGGCGTATAGATTATGCAATGACAAGTAATCTATTAGAAACAAAACTAATTGATGCAGGAATTATGCCTGAAGTAAAACATTCAGACCATTGTCCAATATGGCTTGATTTGGAAGTATAGAATAAGTCATTTTATCTGATAAAACAGTAATTAGTAAGCAAAAATGGGAAAAAAATCAGAATTAACAGCAATAAATAAATATTTCTTTTCAGATACATCTTTTAAATTATTAATGCGAAATCGCATTAATTATATACTGCTTATATGCAGTGTTTATGACACTTTCACTTTAGAAGAAGACGGAAGAATAGATGAGTTAATTTTCAATGAATATGTCTCTTTAAGCTTACGTTTTCCTCCCGTATTTATTAAAGCTTCATCTGAAAAAGAAGCTGTTGAAATTTTAAAAAATCAACAAATTGATTTAATTATAACAATGGTTAGTGTTGGCAATCCTTTTAAGCTTGCAAATAATATAAAGGTAGCCAAACCAGACATCCCAATAGTGGTATTAACACCTTTTTCAAGAGAAATATTAAAGAAGCTTAATCTAAAAAATCAAAAATCAATTGACTATATTTTTTCTTGGCTTGGTAATGCTGATTTATTGTTAGCCATAACTAAACTTATGGAAGATAAGATGAATATTGACAATGATGTTAAAGAAGGTGTTCAGGCTATTTTATTAGTTGAAGATTCTATAAGGTTTTATTCAAGTTATTTACCAAATATTTATAAAACCATTTTTATTCAATCGAAAGACTTCATGTCAGAAGGATTAAATGAACATCAACAAACACTTCGGATGCGAGGTCGTCCTAAGATTATTTTAGCTACTAATTATGAAGAAGCTGTCTGTTTATACAATAAATACAAAAATAATTTATTAGGAATAATATCTGACATAAAATATAAAAAAGATGGAGTAATAGACTCAAAAGCTGGGATAAAATTATGTGAACTTATAAAAGGAGAAGACTTTCAAATTCCATTTTTGCTACAATCATCCGAACCATCTAATAAAATTATTGCGGATAAATTAGGAGTTGGTTTTATAGATAAAAATTCAAAGACTTTAGCTAAAGAATTAAAAGATTTTATAAGAGAATACTTTGCTTTTGGTGATTTTGTATTTAAAGACCCTGCAACAAATGTTGAAATAAATAGAGCCATTAATTTAAAAGACTTACAAAAAAAGATTTTAGACATCCCATCCGATTCTTTAACTTATCATATAAAACGTAATCATTTTTCAAAATGGTTATATGCAAGAGCATTATTTCCTTTAGCAAATCTTTTCAAACATGTAACATTTGAAGATTTTGAAAACATAGAAGAAGTTAGAGATTATTTATTTAAAACAATCTCTGAATATCGCAGAAATGAAGGAATGGGAGTAATAGCTAAGTTTTACAGAAACAAATTTGATAATTATTTAAACTTCACAAGAATTGGAGAAGGCTCTTTAGGAGGGAAAGCTAGAGGATTAGCTTTTATTGACTCTATGATAAAGCGAAATAAACTAACCTACAAATATGATGATGTTACTATAAGCATTCCTAAAACTGTCGTTTTAAGTACAGATGTTTTTGATGAGTTTATTGAAAAAAACAACTTATACAATGACGCAATATCGGATATACCTGATGAAACTATTTTGCTCAAGTTTATTAAAGCAAAGCTTCCATATAGAATAAAAGAAGATTTAATAACTTTTACTAATTTTACAGACAACCCAATAGCTATTCGCTCTTCAAGCTTATTAGAAGATTCGCATTACCAACCTTTTGCAGGTATTTATTCAACATATATGATACCTAATAACAAACAAGATAAGAATCTTATGATAAAACAATTAAGCATGGCTATTAAAAGCGTTTATGCTTCAGTGTTTTTCAAAGATAGCAAATCATATATGAAAGCAACATCAAATGTTATTGATGAAGAAAAAATGGCTATCGTTTTGCAAGAAGTTTGTGGAAATAAATATGGAAATAGATTTTATCCTAATATTTCTGGCGTTGCTAGAAGTATAAATTTCTACCCTAGGGACCCAGAAAAACCAGAAGATGGAATTGCAAACATAGGATTAGGATTGGGCAAATTAATCGTTGAGGGGGGGCAAACATTACGCTTTTCTCCTAAATATCCAAGAAAAATATTACAACTATCAACAACAGATATGGCTTTGCGAGAAACTCAAAAGTACTTTTTTGCATTAGACTTAAATAGCTCTAGCTTTAAACCATCAATTAATGAAGCAATAAATTTATTTAAGCTAAAAATAGAAGAGGCAGAAGCTGATGGAACTTTAAAAGATATAGCCTCAACTTATGATTTTGAAAGCAATATGGTTAGAGATGGTATTTATGAAAAGGGGAAGCGTGTTATTACATTTGCTAATATTTTAAACTATGATAAATTTCCATTAGCAGAAATATTAGCAGAAGTATTGCATATAGGACAAACAGAAATGAGCAATCCTATAGAAATTGAATTTGCCGTAAACTTAAATCCACCAGAAGGTTGTCCTATCTTTAATATTCTACAAATACGACCAATTGTAGAAAATAACGAAACCATAGATATTGATTTAGAGAAAATAAACCCTGCTGACATAATATTAAAGTCTGAAAACTCTCTTGGAAACGGCATTATAAACGATGTTTCTGATATTATTTATGTCAAACAAGACAATTTCAACCCATCTAAAAACCATCTAATACCTGAAATTATACAAAACATTAATTCCAAATTCTTAAAGGAAAACAAAAACTATATACTAATAGGGCCTGGACGTTGGGGATCTAGCGATCCTTGGCTTGGAATTCCTGTAAAATGGGCACAAATATCAGCAGCTAGAGTTATTATTGAATCTGGTTTAGATAATTACCAAATAGACCCTAGTCAAGGTTCTCATTTTTTCCAAAACCTAACATCATTTGGAATAGGTTATTTTACATTAAACCATTATATTAAAGACGGGTTCTTGGACCTTGTTTTTTTGAATGAACAACCAGCTATTTATGAAGATGAATTCCTACGACATATAAAACTAAAATCAAGTGCAACAATTTTAATTAATGGATGTAAGAACAAAGGAATTATTTTAAAACCATGCAAATACAATAAATACAAAAAATAACAAAAAAAGGTTATAAAACGTATTAATTATTTTTCATCCAATTAACCAATCCTTTTTGATTAATAACCTCAAGTAATTTCTCTGGAAGCGACTTGAAATAATAAGCTTTATTATCAATAATAATTTCCCCTTTAGAAAAGTCTACATTTATATTTGCACCTCTTCTATAAGCATCCACAACTTCTGGTAAAACAATAATAAGAAGTCCTTGATTAATTGAAGAACGATAAAAAATACGATTTACAGATTTACATATGACCGCTTTTATTCCTATATGAGCCAATCCCACTGCAGGATGTTCCCGAGAGCTTCCACATCCAAAATTTTCACCTGCAATTATCATATCTCCTTCTTTTGCTTTATCTGAAAAACTATCGTCAAAACCTTTAAACAAATGAGGTATTATCTTCTCTGCTTCCGAACTGTTTACATTATACGTTAAATTTCCAGCAAACATTTGGTCGGTATTAAGATTGTCAACATCACTATAATCCCAAACATTATTTACAAATCTGTCATCTCCTAAAGTAACTTCTAGCGTTTTGCTTTGCTCTGCATGATATGGATATTTGTAATTTTCATCAATCATAGGCGATGTAATTTTCCCTTCTAAAACAGAATATGCTAATGTTGCTGGAGATGATAAATATATATTAGCATTTTTATTTCCCATACGTCCTAAAAAGTTGCGATTTGCTGTAGAAATAACATTTGTATTATCTGCTGGAATGCCTTGACCTGTTCCTAGGCAAGGACCACAAGATGGAGACAGTATATTCGCTCCAACATTCAAGAATATTTCAATAAGTCCTTCATTCATTGCTTGTCTGTAAATCTCTTGAGATGCAGGAATTATTAGCAACTGTAACCCATAAGGTATTTGTTTTCCTTTTAATATCTCTGCAGCAATTCTTAAATCTTCTATTCGTCCATTTGTGCAAGTTCCTAATACCGCTTGATGCAATACAATTCCTTGAACCTCTGCTACAGACTTTACGTTATCTACATGATGAGGACATGAAACAACTGAAACTATTTCTCCCAAATTTATTGTTACTTCTTTTGCATATATCGCATCATCATCTGCCCAAATGCCTTTATATTCTTGTTTTAAAAATTCTTTTAATATTTTATCATTAGGAAATACAGCATTTTTAGCTCCCATTTCAGATGCAAGATTAGCCAAAGTCATTCGATCCGAAATACTAAGCTCCCCTACCCCTTCTCCATGATATTCTATTGACATATAATCGGCTCCACTAGAACCAATCATACCTATAATCCACAAAGCTAAATCCTTTGCATATACATTTTTTTGAAACTTGCCTTTTAATGTTATTTTTATTGATTCGGGAACTTTAAACCATGTTTCTCCTTTTTTCCATAACCCTGCTGTTTCTGTTCGGTCAATGCCTGCCGCAAAAGCATTAAACGCTCCAGCTGTACAAGTATGACTATCACTGCCAACTATTATCATTTCAGGCTTTGCATACAAAGACATTAATTGATGACAAATACCCTTTCCAGAATCATGAAACTTTGTAATATTGTTTTCCTTAACAATCTCCCTTATCTTCTGATAATCATTTGCTAACTTAGAATTTGTGGGCGGAGCATTATGGTCTAAAACAATAAATACTTGTTCTGGAAATTTTATTTTCTCTCCATTCATCTTTTTAAAAGTTCCATAAATACTTGAACTATTATCGTGTGACATTACTATATCTGGCTTTTTAAAAAGAATCGAACCTCTTGTTGCTCCAAATATTTTTTCTGCAAATGTTTTTCCCGCCATATTGATTTAAGTTTTAAAATAAACACAAAACTAAATACATTTTTCTCACAAATTTAATTTTTCTAAAATTATTTTAACACTCGTTTCATTCAAAAATATATAAACAAAATTTATACATCCTTAAAATTTTACTATTTTTAAACCAATACCATCCTAAATAAATTTAATTTTATAAAATAATGTTTGATTTAAAATGATTTAGAATGCTGTTTCACTCACTAATCAAACAAATTCCCTTATATTACTAATTTCAATGTAAAAAGTAAGTTTTTCTTTTTGGTCAATAATACATTCTTAATAGTTAATAGAAGGTGATAATATTTTTTTTGGTTTAATCAAAATCAATTTTTGATATAGAGCACATATAAAGCACATATAGAGCACATATACAGTACATATACAGCATATTAACCTCGCTTTTAACTCTGTACATCCAACCTTAAATCACATTTTATACTAATAATCAAATGATTAACCATCTAAATTAAATCATATCCACTTTTTGTTGTTTTAAAGAACACTCAGCATTAGTTTTAATTATCAGCATATTAACTAAAACAATACAATATAATAAAATTGATTGTGTTTTTTTATAATATTTTAGTTGTGATTAATAGGCAATTATTCCAAATTATTCATGAAACTATTGTATAATTATATTGTTATAGAAAACAAAAGCACTTTAGAAATAGTTAATTTTATTTATTAATAGTTTTATAGATGATTTTAGGATAAAATAGTTTTTTGTAAATACTACAAATGTATTATGTGTTTTATTACACAAGAGTTATATTTTTATAGATTGTTTTTTTAGGTAAAATTTTGTCTAAAAAAACATCAATTATTTTATTGTTTATTTGTTTGTAAATGTTTACTTTTGGCAAAATTTGAATATAATAATGACGGTTTTTGCCTATATAATACAAAATTATAATTTAACATTCTTAAACAAGCAGATATTAAGGATTATTTTAATTATGTTTTTTATTTCAAGCCAGACATGCATTACTTTTTCTCAAACATTTTGTGATAATCCTCCAAATTGTGTGTTAAATCCTGAGATGAAATTGCCAGAAGGCACACCTCCACCTACAAGTGGAGATTTAACTACAGTTGTTAAGTGTCCTGGGTGGAATGTGGCTTATGGTACACCTACTTATTCATCAAGTGGAAGTATTTGGATGTGGTCATATAATGGAGTTACAAGTGGAGAAGGTATTTACACTTGTTATAATTTCCAAAAGGATCACACTTATAAATTGTGTTTATCTACTTATATTGACATAAAACCTTGGCATTATGGTTATTCAAGAGGTAAATTTTATATACAAATATCTAATGGAAACTTTACCCGTCCAACTAATTCTGCAAGTCAAGTAATTGCTTCGTGGAATATGGTTGACACTCTATATACTCCATATACCTTTACATTTAAAGCTAATGATACATATAAACTTTTATGGTTAGCTCCTTTTATGGCAGAACCTCCAGCTACTGGTTGGGGAGGGCAATATAGTTTAGCTGTAAAAAACGTACGAGTTGAAGAAATAAATAATTTATCTCCATCAATAAGTGCTTCTAATGATACATTAACAATAAATAATCCACCTCTTACAGATGGATATTGGTCATGGAATCCAAAATTACCAATCATTGGAAGTAATTCAGACTCTTCTCAAATAAAAATACAGATATGTAGCACGACTATATTCACAGTAGATTTTATTAGTGATTGTAAAATATGTGATTCATATTCTTTAAGTGATACTATAGATGGTGCTCCTATTGAAGTTAAAATTATTGCCGACGACACTATCATATGCTCAAATGGGGATTCTATAAATCTAACAGCAAGTTTTACAAATAATAATGGAGCATTTACTTATTCTTGGAATAACGGAAAAAAAGATCAACAAATAAAAGTCTTACCAACAACTAAGACAACATATACTGTTACTGTTACAAATCAGAATGGTTGTAGTGGTAGTAATAATATTGTAATTAATATTTCACCAGCAATTGATGTCGAAATTATTGCAGATAAAACCGACATATGTCCAAATTGTGATTCAATAAATCTAACAGCAAATTTTATCAATAATAATGGAGTATTTACTTATTTATGGAATAATGGGAAAAAAGACCAACAAATAAAAGTCTTACCAACAGCTACAAGTACATACATAGTTACAGTTACCAATCAAAATGGTTGTAGTGATAGTGACAATGTTGTAATATATATTTTCCCAATGATAAAGATTAAATCAGTTATACAAAATATTTCATGTACAGCAGAAAACGATGCTTCTATTTCAATAACGGGAACTGGAGGTACTCCTCCTTATTCTTATATCTGGGATAATGGTGATACAACTACTTCAATTGATAATTTATCTGAAGGCAATTATGAAATAACTATAAAGGATAAAAATAATTGTGAAACGAAAAAGAGCTACACAATATCTAAATTTAAATCAACAGTAACATCTTTTGACGCTTCGTGTCATAATACTTGTAATGGTAGTGTTAATATTAAAACAGTAGGAGGTGTAGCACCTTATAAATACATATGGTCAAATGGAGCAGATACAACAGCTAATATAAATAATCTTTGTTCTGGAAATTATTCGGTTACTGTTTATGACGCAAAAGCTTGCTCAAATCAATTTGATATTACTATTAATTTTAAGTCATATTTAAAAGTTGATATAGAAAGTGAAAATGTAAAATGTAATGGAAATAAAACAGGAAAAATAAAATTAACAGCAAAGGATGGAGCTCCAGATTATCAATATATTTGGAAGGATGGTATAAATGGAAAAGAAAGAGATACTTTACCTGCTGGATTGTATTATTTTACTGTTTATGATAATAATGGCTGCCAGCTTGATTCTTCTGTTCAAATTAATGAAGCTGAAAAACTTAGTATAAAGTTTGCAAATATAAAGCAATCTTCTTGTTATGATTCTTGCAATGGAGAACTAAAAGTCAATGCAAATGGAGGTGTATCTCCATATAAATATTATTGGAACAATAATAGTCATAATGATAGTATAACTGCTCTTTGTGCTGGTGTTTACAAAATAACAATTAAAGATAAGAATAACTGTGTTGCATCTTCGTATTTTACTTTAGAAAAACCAACACCCCTTTATATTGAAACAATTTTAACTAATTCTAATTGTATTGGAGATTGTGATGGAAATGCTTCAGTTATTGTCAAAGGTGGTACAGCCCCATACTCTTTTGTGTGGAGTAATGGGGATAACAGTCAAACGGTAACACATCTATGTCCAAATGTTTATAATATTACTGTTAGCGATTCTAAAAATTGTAATATTAAATCATCGGTTCAGATTAACATAAATTCAACCAATCCTAAAATAGATATAAAAGCAGATAAAACACTAATTGTAAGAGGTAGTAGTACTAATTTGCATTTAAACAAGCTTAATTTGTATAGCTATAAGTGGATTAATAATGACGATATCAATCAAACAGATGTTTTTAATCCAATAGTAAACCCTACTATTTCAAAATACTATTATGCTTTATTAACTGACCAATATAATTGTTCTTTTATAGATTCTATAAGAATAGAAGTAATAGAACCTGATTGTGAAGAGCCATATATATATGTCCCTTCGGCATTTACTCCTAATGGAGATAATCAAAATGACATATTATATTTTAGAAGTAATAATGTTTTGGATTTTCATTTTTCAGTATTTGATAGATGGGGAGAGAAAGTGTTTGAAACTTACAATCAATCAATAGGCTGGGATGGTACATATAAAGATGAAGCATTACCTCAATCTGTTTATGTTTATTACTACGAGCTTACTTGTCCTAATGGATACAAGCTATTTAAGAAAGGTAATATCACTTTAATGAGATAAATAATAGAGCATAACGTATTAAAAGACTGAATAATAATTTGTGTTTACAAAATACTAATTTGTAGCTAATAATTTTGTTTTGATTAGAAAAAATAATCCTTAATAGAATTATGTAAACATTTTTACGTATTTTTGTAAGATTTATGTAAAATCATTTTACAAGTTAAAATATTATATTATTTTTGAAGGATTAAAAATAACATTTTACAATATGAAGCTATTAAAACTTATTTCTATATTGATGTTTCTTTTTTTAATAAATGAAACATCAAAAGGTCAATGTGTTGCATCATTTACACAAAGTGCAAAAATAGGATGTTCTGGAATAACAATCCAGTTTAACACAGGAATTGCGCAGGAATATAATTGGAATTTTGGAGATGGCATTAGCTCTGGAGCTCAAAATCCGACGCATATATACACCAGTGTGAAAGATACAATGTTTGTAGTTTCGTTATCAATACAATGTTTTGGAGGTTCAACGGCTACAACAAAGGATACTGTATGGATTTATGCATCACCAAAAGTTTCTTTCACAGCGAGCAAATTAACTGTTTGTGCTTTTACTGATAGCGTTTGTTTTACAAATAATTCTGATAATGGAATAGGTTATACTTATGCATGGCAGTTTGGAGATGGTAATATAAGTACAAAATTTGCTCCATGTTATAAATACAATACAGCAGATACAGTAGATGTAACATTAACAGTTACTACGGATAGATTATGCCAGAACTTTAAAACAGAAACTAAATATATAAAAGTAATATCAGCTCCTGTTCCAGACTTTGCGTTAAATAGTTATTTTGGTTGCAGTCCATTTACAGCTACTATTCAAAATAATACAGTAGACAATCCATCCTCTCCAATAACAGGATGGCTTTGGAACTTTGGGGATGGAAGTTCTTCAACAATGAAAGAACCAATAGCTCATCTTTTTAACACACCTAATACTTATTATATTTCTCTTAAAGCAACAAACACTAATGGATGTTATAATAAAACAACGATAGGATTATTAGTAAACAAAACACCAGATGCGGATTTTACTTATGATTCAGTAGTTTGTTTAAAACAAAATAGTACTATAGAATATAGTGGGAGCACTTTAGGAGGAACATATAACTGGAATTTTGCAAATGGAAATTATTCTCCTGCTTCTGGTGCAGGTCCTTTTAATGTAAATTGGGATACGGCGGGATATAAAACTGTAAGATTAACTGTAAGCAAAGATGGTTGTACCTCAACGGAAAAAGCAAAACAAGTGTTTGTTAACCCTATCCCAATGTTCTATTTAATCAATTCATCAACAAGTGATACCATTTGTGAACAGCAAAATCTTACATTATCAATTATTCCCAACCTATATCCTCGTTACAAATTTTACAAAAACAATACGTTAATACAAGACAGTTCTAGCTATAGATTAGTTGCAAAAAACCTTAATGATGGGGATGCTTTTTATGCCGTTGTTGTTAATAAGGATGGATGTCCAAGCAAAAATAGTGACACAATAAGTTTTAAAGTAAAGCCTTTGCCTATTATAACAGATTTTTCTTCTATACCAGAGGATTCTATTTGTCTGGATCAAAACATTGATTTTACAGTGACACCATCAACGTATGATTACTATACATTTTTCAAGAATTATGAACAAGTACAAGTAGCGACAAACAATACTTACAGCACAAATACAGTGAGCAATGGTGATAAGATTTCAATAATAGCATCATTAAATGGATGTCAGAGTAAAAAGGACTCTATGTATATAAAAGTATTGGACCCATTAGAAAAACCTATTGTAAATTGCGGCAACTCAACAGTAACAAGTGTTCAGGCTTACTGGGATGAAATAAATAATGCAAAAAGTTATAAGATAAGTATTAATGGAGGAGCATTTCAGGCCCCAAGTGGAGGAGCGAACTCTTTATATAATTGGACAACAGGTTTAATGCCAGATGAGGTAATTAGCATACAATTAATGGCAATGGGTAATGCACCATGTGGCAATAGTGTTGTTTCAGACATGATTAACTGTGTTGCAAAGGAATGTGATTCTGTAAACTATATGCTTACAAGTGATCAATATATTTGTGAAGGAAATACTGTTAATTTACAAATCTATAATTTAAATATTAACAATTATAATGTAGCTTGGAATAATGGAGTGCCGGGAATAGATTTATCATACTCAATAAAACCTAATAATGACACGACGATTATAACGTCTGTACAAAACATGGATGAGTTAGCATGCCCAGCAATAGTGAAGCAAGTAAAAATATATGTAGTTCATACTCCAGTTGTTACTTTATTATCAGATCCAGATAGTGCGGCTTGTGTTAATTCTGTTATTTCATTCTATGCAAATCCTCCAGGATATGATAGATATGAGTTTTATACGGATAATAAATTAGTTCAGAATAACTCTAATCATGTTTATAGTACAACAATGTTTAGAAATGGACAACAAATGCGTGTTTTGGCATATAACAAAGGATGTTATGGTCAGTTTAGCAATAAAGTGTCTCCAATAATAGCAGAGCCATTAAGTTTTCCACAGGTGAATTGTGGAAAAACAACTAATACATCTGTTGATTTTGTATGGGATGCAGTAATAGGAGCAACCGGATATCAAATAAGCTTAGATGGAATAAATTTTATAGATAAAACAGGATTAAGCTATGAAATTACAGGTTTAAAGCCAAATGAGCCAAGAACACTTATAGTTAAAGTTTTAGGAGAAAATATTTGTAGTGGAGAAAATATATCATTGCCTATAACATGTTATGCTGTTCCTTGTGACCCGATTTCATTCAATGCAAGCTCGGATAGCGCAATATGTGCAGGGGCTAAAGCTGAGTTAAACATTTCTGATATAAATCTTAGTTCTTACAATATATCTTGGAATGAAAATGATTTTACTAAAGCAAATAATTATATTTTCTATCCGAATGTAGACACCGTTGCATCAGTTAGTGTATTTAATCTTAATCAGCCAGCTTGTCCTCCTGCGACTAAATATTTTAGTATAAAAGTTAATCAATTGCCATCAACAGTTTTAATGTCAAGTGACGATATTATATGTCAAGGAGACTCGGTTAGTTTCATAGGAATGCCTGGTGACTATGATCGATATGTTTTTTATAATATTTTTAAAGTTATCATGGATTCGGAAAAAAATTATATAACAATAAATAATTTGGATTCTTTAAATAATATTAGAGTTATAGCATATAATTATGGATGCAAGGGTCCTTCAAGCAACACAATAAAAACGCAAGTAAATCCATTAATTCAAACACCTGATATAAATTGTGGTAAATCAACAGATACAACGGTAACAATATTATGGGATAAAATTGCAAATGCAAGCTATTATGAAATTTCATTAAATGATGCTAATTTTGTGACAATTGGTGATACTGACAGGTATTTGGTTGCAGGTTTATTACCAGATTCTTCAATAAGTATTAAATTAAAAGCAATAAGTGATAATGCTTGTCATGATGTAATAACTAATTCTATTACTTGTTATGCTCGCCCATGTGATGAGATAAGTTTTGATAAGTCGCAAGATTTGTCAATATGTGCAGGTGATACGGCATATATGAGTATTTCAGATGTAAGTGTTTCAAACTTTTCTGTAAATTGGAATAATTTAGGCTATATAGCAACAACAGATTATAAAGTAAAATTAAACATTACAGATACAATAAGCATAACAGTAAAAAATAACGACCAGCCAACATGTCCTGTAGTTTCAAAGAATCTTATAGCAACAGTAAATATTGTTCCTGTCGTTGTTTTGTCAAATGATATTGTAGGCGGAGAAATTTGTGAAGGTTCTGTAGCTAAATTTACAGCTACACCTGGAGGTTATCAGAGATATCAATTTTATGATAACTTTAATTTAGTTCAGGATAATAACAACAATGTTTATGAAACAAGTAATTTAAAGGATGCTAATGTAATAAAAGTTAGGGCAGAAAATAATGGATGTGTAGGAGCATTTAGTTCGCCATATACACTTAATGTAAATAGTCCATTAGCAGTTCCTCAAGTTACATGTGGCAAATTAACAGATAGTACAATTACATTTACTTGGGATGCTGTTCCTGACGCTATTGGTTATGAAATAAGCATTAATGGAAGTTCCTATATTTCTCCAAGTTCTGGAGTTTTGGGTTTAACACATAAAATAATAAACTTAGAGAAAAATACAGAAAGAACAGCAACTCTTCGTGCTTTAGGAAATCTTCCATGCGGTAGTAGTGAAATCTCATTGCCATCTACTTGTATAGCTTTCGAATGTCCAGATATAGTATTTGTAAAGTCAAGCGATCCTGTTTTATGTGAAGGTGAAAGCCAAACTATAAGTATTTCTGGAATAAATATTTCTAATTATTCGGTATCTTGGAATGATGAAGCAGAGGGTATGGAACTATCAAAAACAATAGTAGGAATAAAAGATACAATAATTAATGTTTATGTCACTAATGTTGACTTGCCTCATTGTCCAGTAGAAAATAAATTTTTTAATGTTGAGGTTCGTAAGTTGCCTATTGTAACTTTGTATTCAGATAAAGACACTATCTGTAAAGGAGATACTGTTTTATTTTCAGCAAGTCCAGCAGGGTATGATGCATATCAGATTTATGATAGATTTGAATTAAAACAGTTTAGTAGTAACCATGAGCTCAATGATGTTATAGAGGATAATAATAATTTATATTCAGTAATTGCAAAAAATAATGGTTGTTACGGACCAGTGAGTAATAAAATTAATGTATACACGCAAGAGCCATTGAAAAAGCCTTCTCCATATTGCAAAAGCTCTACAGATACAACAATAACAATTGAGTGGGATGAAATAGAGGATATTAGTGCATATCAATTATCTATAAATGAAGGCGTATTTGTTAATAAGGGATTGTTATTAAATCATTTAGTAACAGGATTAGTTTTTGGAGATAGTATAAAAGTTAAAGTAAAAGGCGTAAGTAATACAAAATGTATGGATGTTATATCTAATGAACTAACTTGCTATGCTCAACCTTGTGATGAACTAACATTTACTAAATCTAATGATACGACTGTTTGTGAAAACACAAATGTTACAGTAAGCATAAGTAATATTAGCATTTCTAATTATAAAATAAGTTGGAATAATGGTAACTTTGGAAATAACATATTACATAACTACGATGCAACAAAGACAGATACAATTACAGTATCTGTTAAAAACACATTACAGAGCACATGTCCTGTTTTAACAAAAGCCATTATAGTTGATGTTATAAATACCCCAGAAGTTATTTTATCATCAAATGTAAATGATAATAAAATATGTCAAGGTTCTTCAATTACTTTTAGCAGTAATATTGTTAATTATGATAAATATGAATTTTTTAATGAATTTTCTTTAGTTCAAAGTTCAGATAAACCTTTCTATGTAACAGATTCAGTGGAAAACAATGCAACAATTAGAGTAATTCCTACATACAAAGGCTGTGAAGGAAATATTAGCAATGGAATTGTTGTTACCGTAATAAGTCCTTTGTCTAAACCTCAAGTAAACTGTGGCATTTCTACAGATAGCACTATTACTTTTGTTTGGGATAGTGTTCCATATTCTACAGGATATTCAGTAAATGTAGATAATACAACTTACACCGTTCCAAGTTCTGGATTGAAAGGCTTAAGTCACACTTTAACTGGATTGGTGAAGAGTAGTGAACACACAATAATCGTAAAAGCCTTAAGTAGTGATGTTTGTGGAGAAAGTATGCCGTCAGACACAATAACATGTATTGCGTTTGAATGCCCGGATATTTCATTTACAAAAACACCAGATTTTGCTTTATGTGAAAAAGATACAGCATATTTGTCAATTGCGAATATCAATATTCCTAATTATTCTGTATCGTGGAATAATGGAATAAAAGCAAGTAATATTACATATAACTTTGTTCCAACAAGTGATACAACAATAAATGTTACTTTATATAATGATTTAAAACCGAATTGTCCTGCATCTACAAAATTTATTAATATCACATACAATTTGATTCCATCAGTTTCAATAGTTAGCACTACAGATACTGTTTGTAGTGGTGGAACATTAACATTAATAGCATCGCCTCAGGGTTATGATGTATATGAGTTTTTTGAAAATTATGATATAAAGCAATTTAATTCAAATCACGAATTAAATGTAAGTGTTGTAGAAAAATCAGATTTTTATGTGATACCTCAAAATAAGGGTTGCATTGGAGATACTAGTAATAAAATTACAATATATACTAATGATAGTTTAAAGACTCCTCAACCTAACTGTATTGCATCGACAGATACCAGTATATATATAGAATGGGGACAAGTAATTGGTGCAAATTCTTACAGTATATCTATTGATGGTGCAAATTATATTAATTTAGGAAATAACATGTCATATTCTATAGCTGGGTTGTCGGCTATGGATAGTGCAAAGATAAAAGTAAAGGCTATAAGTATTAATAATTGTATTGATATGGAGTCTTCTATATTGACATGTTATGCAACTGCATGTGACACGTTAAACTTTGTAAAAAGCAGTGATGTAGTTATATGTAAAGGCGAAACTGCTAGCATGAATATTAAAAATATAACATTGGGCAATTATCTTGTTAGTTGGAATAATGGTGTATTTGCTTTAGATACTACATATAGCTTTGTTCCAACCATTTCAGTAGCTGTTAATGTGTCTGTGAAAAATATAACACAATCAAGTTGTCCTTTAGTAACTAAGAAAATATTGGTTACCGTAAACAATATTCCAGTTACAACTATTTCTTCAGATTTTCCTACAGGTGATGTATGTGAAAACGACACAATAAAGCTAACAGCCAATCCTGCAGGATATGATACTTATGAATTTTATTTAGGCAATTCCTTAATTAGAGCTAATGCTAACCATATTTATTATGTAAGCAATATTGCAAATGGGACCCAATTTAAAGTCAAACCTATTGATAATAGTTGTATCGGTAACTTTAGCAATGTTTTAACATTTAATGTTAGCAAGCCTTTAGAAATTCCTCAGGTTAACTGTGGCGTAACAACTGATAGTAGCATCGTATTTGAATGGGAAAGTGTTACAAACGCAATAGGATATGAAATAAGTATAAATGGAACAGGCTTTACTTCCCCTTCTTCAGGAGTTATGGGATTAACGCATTTGGTGACAGGTTTAGCAAAAGGAACAATAATAAATCTTTCTGTAGTAGCAAAAGGAAATGAGCCATGTGGTAATAGTGTAATTTCTAATATAGCAACATGTTCTGCCATAGAATGTCCAGAAATAACGTTCAACAAATCAAGTGATGTAACAATTTGCGAGTATGACACAGCTTATATGAGCATTAACACTATAAGCATTCCATCATATAGTATAGAATGGGACAATAATGGAATTGAAACACAAAATTTAACGTATAAATTTGTTCCAACAGATAATAAAAGTGTGCCAGTAAATGTTAAAAATACATTAAAACCAAATTGTCCTGCTTTAACAAAAAATATTAATGTTGTAGTAAACAAAAGACCTATAATAAATCTAGAATTAGGAATTAGCTCTAATGATAGTGTTTGCGATGGTGAAAACATTAGTTTTATTGCATATCCTGGAGGTTTAGACAAGTATGATTTTATAGAAAATTTCAATTTGCAACAATCTGGTTCAGAAAATATATGGAATTCCTCAAGCTTATCTAATGCCTCAGCTATTAGAGTAATTGCAACAAACAAAGGATGCAAAGGAGATACAAGTAACACAATAACTGTTAAAGTGTTTGAACCATTAGTAAAACCAAATGTATATTGCGGAACATCAACAGACTCTACAATAAATATTTCTTGGGATAATATAGATAATACATCAGGATACATAATAAGTGCGAGTGGAGTAAGTTATAATACAACTTCTAATTCTTTCAAAATCACTGGACTTAATGCTGGTGATCAAATAAAAATAAATGTAGAAGGAATTAGTACTACATATTGTTCTAATATTGTATCTGATACAATTACCTGTTTGGCAAGTCCGTGTGATGCTATTTATGCTAGCAAATCAGATAACCCAACAATTTGTGAAGGAGAAAATGTAAAACTTGAAATAAAAGACCTTAATATAAACAATTTTAGTATAAGTTGGAATAAAGGAGCATATCAAAGCAGTAATGTATATATTTACACTCCTGTTAAAAACGATACTATAACTGCAACTATTCGCAATAACGACCAAGCATTATGCCCTGCAATATCCAAAGTATTTTATGTAAAAGTAAACAAAATCCCAACAACAACAATTACCGCAGATCCTAATACTGACACCTTATGTTTTGACAGTCAGATAATACTAACATCAATACCAGGAGGTTATTCTAAATATGAGTTTTTTGATGGAGATAAATTAATACAAACTTCTGCAAATAATAACCTTGTGATTGCAAATAAAATTGGACAATTTAATATTTCAGTGAAAGCATATAATTATGAATGTGAAAGTTCCATAAGCGATTTATATACAGTTAATTTTAATAATAAATTAGAAACACCTCAAATAAACTGTGGTTCTTCAGATAATACAAGTATGTCATTTATATGGGATGAAGTGATTGGTGCTGAAAAATATGAAATTAGCATTAATGGACAAGCATTTACGCCGACAAATGGAATATTTCAACATGATATCACTGGATTACAACAAAATGACTCCCTAACAGCTACAATAAAAGCTTATAATACAATATGTGGGTATTCACAAATCTCTTCTATTGTTACTTGTTATGCTAAGCCTTGCGTCCAAATTAATTACAGTGTTTCTCATGACACTACCGTTTGTGCAGGTTCTAATCTAAATATAGGGGTATTTGATATTACTTCTCTGTCATACAGAGTTTATTGGAATGACATTTCTTACAATCAAATAAAATCTATTTCTATTACCCCAACAAAGGATACAACAATAAAAGTTGCAGTAATTAATACTTCTCAAACAAATTGTAAAGCAAACACTAAATATGTTAAAGTATATGCTACCCCTTACCCTGTTGTCAGCTTAGTCAGTAATGTTTTAGGCGATAGTATATGCGAAGGTAGTCCTATCACATTTAATGTTTTACCAGCAATATATGATGAGTATTTATTTTATGACAATTATGATATGGTATTATATAGTGGATCTCCTGTTAATAGTTACACATCATACAATATAGAAAATAATCATATAGTAAAAGCTATTGTGAGAAATGGAGATTGTCAAATAGAAAGTAATAAAATAACAGTAAAGGTATCTAAACCATTGGATAAGCCAGAGGTTAATTGCTTTAATACAACAAATAACTCTATAACGGTTAAATGGGATAACATAACTAATGCAACAGGTTATGAAATTAAAATAAATAATAATGCATTTGTAACAACGTTAGGATTAACTGATTATCAAATAACAGGATTAAGCCCTGACACTTTAATTTCATTTAAAGTAAGAGCTATAGGAGCATTACCTTGTGGAAACAGTCAAGAATCTGAAACAAAAACATGCTTCACTAATCCTTTAAATTGCACAGGCATTAGCTTTACTAAGTCCCCAGACACTATATTCTGTAACGGAGGAACTGCTAATACCTATATTAGCACACCTAATATTCCTAACTATAAAATTTATTGGAATTATGTTGATTATAATCAAACAAAAACCGTAAACTTTGTTCCTGTGAATGATACTACAGTAAATGTTAAAGTAGTTAATTTAGATGAACCATATTGTGCTGCAGTAAGTAAAAATATTAATGTAACAGTTATTCAAAAACCAAAACCTGTATTATACATTAAAAATGATACTTTATGTTCTGGCGATAGTGTCCATCTTTTTGTTAAGTCTGCAAATTATGACTCTTACGCTTATTATTACAATAATAATCTTATAAAAACATCTAGCAAACCTATTTTAGATACAGTAAATACTTCTGGCATTCCATTCTATGTAATTGCTACAGACAAAGGTTGCGTAGGTACTCCTAGTAATAGTGTTAAGGTTGATATTTTTAGCAGACCAATAATATCTTCTTTTACTGCAAATAAAGATACAGCTTGTTCTGGAGATACTATTACATATCAAATTGTAGCTAATAATGGAAGCATGTACTATCTGTATTTAAACAATATACTTATTAGTAGTGCTTCAGAAACCGAATATAAATATAATTACATAAACTCTTATGATACATTATATGTTAAAGCTACAAATGATATAGGTTGCGAAAGCAATACATCACAGAAAGTAAATGTAAATGTATTGAAATTACCATCAATTAATGTAACATTAAGTGATGACACTATTTGTCGTTGGGAAGATTTACAAATAACAGCCCTACCTGCCACATATAACAAATACGTGTTTATGATAAATAATGTTATACTGCAAAATTCTTCACTAAATACATTCTCCACAAATCAAGTACAAGCAAATGATTTAATTAGAGTGCTGGCAACAAATTCTAATCAATGTGTTAGTGATACAATTAGTAAAACTGTAACTATTAACCCTACTGCAGATCCTATTATTAATTATACCGCAGATTCTATTTGTAATGGAGAATCCATAACATTAACAGCAATAATTGACACTGCTTATAAAAATGTTGTATTTATTTGGAATAACGGGCTCTTTGATTCAATCATCACTGTTAAGCCAACTGTAACTACAAAATATATACTGAAAACTAATTACAATAATTGTATTGGACTAGCTGACACTGTAATAATTTTTGTTGATAATATTATTCCTGTCGCAAATGCAGGCATAGACATAACAATCTGTAAAGACAATGAAATAACTCTTAGTGCTTCAGGAAGTACGAATGCTTTAAGTTTCAAATGGTCTGCAGAAGTAGATGATAGTTTAAGTTCTACTATCAAATTTATTCCTGACACAAGCACAACATATACATTAACAGTTACACATCTAAAATGCTCAAGTACTGATGAAGTTAGTGTATTTGTGGATAGATGTCTATCTTCTATAACATCACCTATTCCTCAAATAATATCTCCTAATGGTGATGGGGTTAATGATTTCTGGATAATCCCAGATATTGATTACTTTAAAAACTCTAATGTAAAGATATTTAATCGATGGGGTAGTCTTGTTTACGAAAAAAATACTTATGTAAATGATTGGAATGGCATATCTGACAAAAGTGAAGACCTTCCTGATGGAACATATTACTACATCATTGACTTAGGTAATGATGAAAAAGCTTTGACTGGTTTTATTATGATACAACGTTAAATAATTAATTAAAAAACTATATAAACATGAAACGATTAATTATAAACCAAGATATATTCAGAAATAATAACAATACTATTTCTGACAATTTTATTTCAAAAAAACAAAATAGATTTTCATTAAAGAGTTTTGCTGTTATCGCATTTGTTATGTTATTTACAGTAAATGCATTTTCTCAACAAATACCTTTATTTTCTAATTATATATTTGACAAAACAACTATCAATCCTGCGTTTATAGGTAGTAATACTTTTTTAAATGCTACTCTTGGCATGAAAAAACAATTTATGGGTTTTGATAATGCTCCACAAACAGAATTCCTTAATTTGAATATGCCTATACAAGCAAAAAGAATGGGCATAGGAATACGTGTTATTCAAGACAAACTTGGTGTTACTAAAAATAATATTGGGATGTTGGGATACTCTTATCATATAAGAATAGGTGAAGGTAAACTTTTTATGGGAATTGAAGCAGGTGTATATAACCAGTCAATAGGATTTGACGAACTAATAAAAAATGATGTTGTAGATAACGCTATTCCTGTAACTAAAGAATCAAAAACAGTTTTTAATGCAACCTTTGGAATGATGTATAATACAAAAAAATATTATATAGGTTTTTCTATGCCTCAATTAATAAAGAGTAAAATTGATTATACTGAATTGGAAAGAGACAAAATTGCTCACCTATGGAACCACCTATATTTTATGGGAGGATACCAATATGAAATAAGTGATAAATTTAAGCTAGAACCTTCTTTTCTTTTAAAATATGTAAAAGGAGTACCTATGCAAATTGATATAAATGCCGAATTTACATACAATAACCTTCTTACAATTGGTGCAGGATATCGAACAACTGCTGCAATTGTAGGTCTATTTAAAATATCTAAAACAATTAATTCCGATGGAGATTTAATATCTATTGGTTATAATTATGACTATTTAACAACAGAACTTGCTAACTATTCCTCTGGAGCACATGAAGTAATGATACAATATGCAAAAAAGTTAGCCCCACCGGCACGAAAAGTTAAAGTAGATCCAAGATACTATATTAAATAGCTATATTCATAATCAAATTTTAATTTTGGTGATGCTACACGATAAGAATAAACAAAAAATATAAGGGAGATACCATTGCAAGACAAAATAGCAAAAAAATAATTAAGTAAATGAGCTCGTATTTCATTTAGCAGATTTGTTTGAGTAAATATGCATTATACCTAAACGCTATCATAATACCCACAATAATTAAATATCCTAAACACCTTAGGTGTGAAATTATTATAGCAAAACAAATAACGCAAACACATTAAACACCGTAGGTGTGGCATTATCCCTTTATACAACAATCTAAACCACAAACTTGATAACAATTTAGTATTAGTAAACCTATTTTATCACAAAATAAAATTAATATTTCTCTATGCCATCACTCGCTGCCAAAATACTATAAATCAATCAATTACACAAAAACACTTAACTTGCTAATTTTCATTACGTTACATGCTATTACTTCGCCTTTAATTCGCCTTTACTTCACCCCAAAGTTACCATAACCCCATTTTTTAGTAAAATGCTATAAATAAACATGATATATAAATGTAGCAAAATATAACGTAGAGACAGGGAATCTCCTGTCTAAAACATACAGTCTTTTTTCTTAATTCTATTTTTTGTGTAGGATTAAATACATTCGTAGTACCTTTTATGTACTGTTATAGTACCTTTCATGTACCTTTCATGTACAGTAATAGAATTTTTGTGCTGAAAATCAGGCATTTGTATAATTAATTGAAAATCAATTTCGTATAACCTATTAAAGTGCATTTAAAGTGCCTTTACTGTGCCTTAACTGTGCCCTTAATGTACCAAAAAGCTACTTGAATCACTAACTATCTGATTCTCAATAATAATGACTTATTAAGCAAAATTATTAAAAAAAATACTTGCATTTTAAAAAATTCTATTATACATTTGTGAGTATTCTATTAAAAATTTTAATTATGAAAAAATTATTAATATCCTTATTAGTTGTAGGTTTCCTTTCCTCTACTAATCTTTTTTCTTCAAATAATTTCCAAAAACCACAAAAAAATAAGACTCAAAAAACTGAAAAACAACAAGATAAAACAATAAAAAAAGATACAACAACAACTAAAAGCACCACCAATCAACAACAACAACCCTCCCCTAAAATAAAGAAAATAACACCGAAAAAAAAGTAACAATTAATAATGGATAATTGAAAATTATATAATGTGTTTAACGGCAAATATAGTTTCACCCTTCCAGGGTTTTGATTGCTGGTTGGGTATTTCTGCCGTCGGTTGCACCGACGGTTACTATTGTAACGCACCTTCGGTGCTTTATTCTGGTAACATAATATGTTTAAAATCCCGTAGGGATGATATTATTGTAGAATCTTGCAATGCAAAACCATACACATTAAAATCCCGTAGGGATGACACAACAATAACCACCTGCGAAGCGGGTGGCAAACAAACACCACATACATCCAAGCCACGAAGTGGCGATATTCTAAAAGAAATCCGTGTAAATCCGCGTTGCGTAGCATCCGCGTCATCAGCGTTCCATAAATTTAAAAATATACATTATGAAACAATTTAACAACATTTTAAAAGCAATTACTTTTGTAATTCTATTTGTATTTTCAACGCAAACAATCACTGCTCAGGAAGGTGATTGGGAATGGTTGCTTTCTGCTGGTATTGGTGGCAACGATTGGGCAAACGGTATGGTGCGCGACCAACAGGAAAACCTCTACATAACTGGGGCTTTCACTCACACTGCAATATTTGGCAAAGATACTCTTGGTAATACAGTAACCTTAACAAGTTTGCCAAACTCGCTCGAAAGGTTTGTTGCAAAGTATAACAAGGTGGGGCAATGTATTTGGGTAAAATCTATTTGCAATATCAAAGCCAATAATTCCAATCGTAAAGGAAGCATTGCCATTGACAATTTGGGCAATCTTTTTGTGGGTGGCACAATCTATGGCGATGTAATTGATGGTACTGACACATTACTCCATTATCAACGTGGCGTTTATTCATTTGTATCTTCTTTTTCCCAACAAGATGGCAATCTACAATGGATACGCATAGCAGGAAGCGACTCTTTACGAAACGAAACTCTTTTTAATGAATCTTATTGTTTTTCCGTTTGTGCAGATAACAATGGAGGCGTTTATAGCACAGGGCAGTTTATAGAAGAAATGTATATTGATAGCACTGCAAATGATAAAATATATGTTGCAGGAAACACTCTAACATACTCAACCTTCCTCTTTAAGTATGACAATAGTGGAAATCTTCAATGGAAACGACTTGTAAAAGGAAACACAGCATGGGGAGTAACAGGCGTAAGTGTTAAAACCAATTCACAAGGCAATGTGTTTGTTACAGGTAATGTGTCAGGCAATCAATATATTGAAACCGATGGACAAGGCGGGTTGGATAGTCTTATCACCTACCCATACTCTGCTCAATATCTAATAAGTGATGTATTTATACTAAAATACTCCCCAGATGGAATATTCAAGGAAAAAACACGCATAGGTGGAGAAAACAGGCAATCGCCTAATGACCTTTTTATTGACCAGTATGACAATATGTTTATTACAGGTAATTTCCAATATTATGCTAACTTCTCTGGCAATACCGTTACCGCCGAAGGTAGCACAGACATATTCATTCTCAAGCTCGACACTTCTTTCAATCTTCAATGGGATAAATACATTCAGGGCGTAGGCGAAGAAATTGCAAGCTACGTTATTGCCAATGACAATAACGTATACATTACTGGATATTTTGACAACACAATTTATTTCACTGAAACCGACTACACCACTAACGATAGTCTTCGCGACATATTCATCGCAAAATACGATAAAGCCGACGGCACTTTTCTTTCTGCACTTCAGGCTGGAGGCACATTAAATGATGAAGGTTGGGGAATCGCTGTTGACGATTGCGAAAACATCTACGCAACAGGCTACTTCACAAGTCCTTCCTACTTCGGCGATGATACTCTCTCGGGTTCCACTTATCGTGAAATATTCCTCGGCAAATACAATGTTCATTATGCTGACTTTATTTTAGACTCTTCTATATGCCCAAATATTCCTTTCAATCTTGCAACTACCAATCTTGCTCCAACACAATATGCGCTTAATTGGAGCACTGCTGAGACTGACTCTAACCAAATAATTATTTCTCCAAGCATTACCACAAGCTACATTGTTACCATTTCTGATGCCAACGGCTGCACCGCCTCCGACCGTGCAATAATAAGCATGTTAGATAGCTCTTTTTGTTATGTAAAGCTTCAGGATGCTTATTGCAATATTGTAAACATATCTCCTGACAAAACTCTCTATGCCGATACAATTCAAGGAGCAGAAATGTATGAGTTCTGGGTATATAATGAAAATGAAAATTACACATTAAAAAGTTATGACAATAGTCTTGCCTTATACAAGATTCAAACGCTTGGTTCTGGGCAAACATATAATGTCAAAGTTCGCATAATGAAAAATGAGGTATGGGGCGAATGGGGTAATGCTTGCACTATTAATATAATGGAATATGAACCTGACGGAGAATTAGTCTATTCTTTTAACCCTATACAATATGATAAACTAAATGGAACAGAATATATAGAACCAATAAAAATATTTGACAGATTTGGTAATGATTATACCTTAGATGAGATATCAGTAGAGAATAGAGCAGATAAATATGGAGAGCAAGTATTTGGAAGTCCAACCCCACATATTATAACAGCTGGAATATTCAAACTCTATATTGAAGATGTTACTAGTAACACAGGCATTGGATTTGATGATTCATTATATGGAAGAGATAGGCAACACACACTTGCTCAGGTGTTTCTTGATTTGTCTGAATTAATTGTTCGCCATTCTAACATGGGAAATCAAAAAGTTAGAATTTACATAGAAAAATCAAATTATGAAATTCCAGACTATGCTTTAGCTGGGGCATCTCAATATTATAGTTATGGTAATGGGGAATTTAAGAAAAAAGGCAATATAGAATTATTTATTCAATCGGGAAATGACCCTTCTAAAGAGCTTTTAAAAAATGGTGTTTTTAATGATTATTTCCATGGTTATTTAGTTTTTAATTTTGCAAATAGCAATGATTGGGAAAACAATATTGAAGAAGTAATCGGAGATAAATTTGACCTTTACTCTGTTACCTTACATGAATCTATGCATTTATTAGGTTTTTCCTCTTTAATTTTAGATTATGAAGGAAATGGATTAAATAATAGTTTTAGTTCTTTTGCTGCTAATATGGTATATCAAAAAGAAAATAATTCATTTGTTTCTATTTTAATAGAAGATAGCAATAAGTATATCTTAAATACACCTGAAGGGGTGGTTTTAAATGAAGGCTGTGACCCTCCTACACTATATTATGAAAGTCAATGTGCTTTAGACAATACGTATGTTCCGATATATAATCCTGTTACTTATAAATCAGGTTCAAGCTTAAGTCACTTTAACTGTGAAGGAATAACGGAAGGTTATGTTATGAATTATGCAAAAGCCAAGGATGATATACAAAGATATTTACATAAAGATGAAGTTAGTGTATTGCATGATATTGGCTACACAATAAACAATAAATATGGAGCAAAAGACAGTGTATACTATATCAATGACTCAACATTTCAGAGTATTTGGATTAATGATACTTATGAAGAAAATCAAGAAAAAATTATTGCTTTAAAATCTTATAGCGGAGAGTGTAGCAAATCTATTATAACTGTTATAGGTATAAACGATGTTTATGAAGATACTGTATTTGCAGGAAGTACTATAATTCTTAATGTTAATGATATTATATACAATGATGAAAAAGCTACAGGAATTATAGATGTAAAAATTATGGATGGTGGATTTACTAATCAACATTTGCAAATATTTAATCAAGGTACTGCTAATGAATACTATAAATATACGATTCCAGAATGGTTTCTTGATTATTGTGCAAGAATACAATATACCCCAATAAACGTTACTGATGGAAAAACAACAAAAGGTACTCCTGCTTTTATTTATGTTAAAGTAAAACGACCTCTTTTAATTCCTTGTGACAAAAATAAATGTAATATGGTATGTTATGGAGAATTTAATGATTTAGGTATTGGAAAAAATGTTTATCCTTTTAATTATCATACAGATCACCCATTATCTTTTAATTCTCTCGATTTATTTCGAGAAACATACATAAATACAAATTTTATTGGATGTGGAAATACATCAAATATTCTAAAAGATATTGATAATAATACTGGTGGATTTATTGGGATAGCAGCTAATGCAGGCAACAGAGAATCTATATACCTCCCATTGAATAAACCTATCATTCCAGGCGAAACATACCGTTTTACATTTAGACATAGGTTAATAGAGGAAGGTGGAACTTGTAAAGGAAATTTAATGTTATTCGGAAGTCAGAATTTGCCATGCATTATATCTGAACAGATTAATTTAAAAGATGGGCTTACTATCAATGAATGTGAAAAAGGAAACCCATTTACTGTCCATGAACTTATTAATGATGCTCCAATTGGAGGCATATCAACATGGACAGAACAAACAAAAAGGGCTGATAGTAGTGAATTAATATTTACATATAATGGTTCGGAGGAACTAAATTATATATTTTTATATGTTAATCCTTTTAAACCAGGCACGACAATACAATCAGATGACATTTATATATTATTAGATGATATTGAGCTCCATAAGGTAGATCAAAGGAAAATAACTATTAATAGAAATTTATCAAACACAAATCCATGTATAGGAGATAACGTTACCATAACTTATACTATAGAAAGAGAAGATACGCCTGATGATATTCTAACGTTGCAAGCTGATGTATTAGGGAATGGATTAAAAATTATTAGTGAAGAAGGAGAATTTGACAATTCAGGGAAAATAAGAATTTATCCTAATGATTGGCAAGGGAATTATTCTATTCAAAAAACATTAACACTAGAGGTAACAAATGATGTAACACCAGGAAGTCCAATTTATGTAGAGCTTAATATTTTATCTGAACAACAGTGTATGGATGATACTCAAGAAAAGGTTAGTGATATTATTACACCAGGAGTATCTGCAATAGATAATATTTCCATAACCAAAAATATTGAAAATAAAAAAACCGTATATCATCAAGGTGACGAAATAACATATAGTATTGTTTTAGAAAATAACGGTAATTTAGACATTACTGAAATTGTAATATTAGATACTATTCCTGATTTATTGCAATTTATTAGTGCGGATACTAATGTTACTTATGAAAAAACAGGGAATATAATACGTTTTAAAAACATTAATTTAAGTGCTAATCCTATTACTAATTTTGCATCTATTCAATACACTTGCATCATTGATAGCGCGACATACACTTGCAACAAAGTAACAAATAGGGCTTACTTAATTGAAGGACGTGGACTTTGTAGGCTCTCAATACAAGCTGAACAAGAAATCTATATAACTAACGATACTGTAGAAGTACAAGTTAGTGATGATGCTTCTGTATGTAAAGGAGATAGCACTACATTAACAGCAAGTGGAGGAACTTCTTATACTTGGAGTAATGGAAACACAACATCTTCAACAACTGTTTTTCCAAACGAAACAACTACTTATACTGTAACAACAAATACTCCTAATTGCACTATTACGGATAATGTAGTTGTTAACGTACTATTATCAGAATTAAACTTAGGAGAAGATAAAACAATATGCAATGGCGAAAGTTATACAATTAATGCAACTGGAGGTAGTTCATATACTTGGAGCAATGGCAACACAACATCTTCAATAACTGTTTCTCCAAGCGAAACAACTACTTACATTGTAACAGCATATATATATGCTTGCTCTGCTACTGACCAAATAGTAATTTCAGTAATTAATGGAACAATTCCAAATGTAAATATTACTTCTACGCAAACAACTATTTGTGATGGTGATAGCATTACACTAACAGCAAGTGGAGGTAATACATATTCTTGGAGCAATGGAAACTCAGGAGCAGAAATAGATGTTTCGCCTACAAAAACAACTATTTATACCGTAACTACAATTACATCTTCGGGCTGTTCAGGCACTGACAATATCGTTATAACAGTTAATCCTATACCTACTGCTAATGCAGGTATAGACAAAAATATTTGTTACGGACAAACAACAACTTTAACAGCAAGTGGAGGTGGTACTTATTCTTGGAGTAATGGAGATACTACTACAATGATAACTATTTCGCCGACTGTAACAACTACTTACATTGTAACAGTAACAAATAGCATTTGTTCTAATACAAGTGATGTAATTGTTTTTGTAATTCCAAATCCTATTGCTAATGCAGGAGTAGACCAAGCTATTTGTTTAGGTAATAGCACAACATTAACAGCAAGCGGAGGCACAGCATTTGTATGGGAAGGTAATATATATGAGGTATCAATAAACGTAACTCCAAGCCAAACAACGACATATTCCGTTACAGTAATAAATAATGGATGTACAGCTAGTGATAATGTCGAGGTTATAGTTATAACAGATTTCACAACAGATATAAAAGATCTCACAACAAATATTGAAGGATATAAAAATATATGTATAGGAGATGAAGTAACATTAACAGCAATTTCTAGTGAACTTTCTGAATCTTGTACATATTCTTGGAGTAATGGAGACACAACATCCAATATTAATATTAATCCAATGACATCAACTACTTATAAAGTAACAGTAACACATGTTAGTGGATGTACAGCAAGTAATTTTTTTGAAGTTTATGTTTATACGTCTTTCCCAACTGTCAATGTAAGTGCAGATCAAAGTATATGTAAGGGCGAGTCTGCAACTCCTAGTACACAGCCAGCATTACCAGGATATACTTTTATTTGGAATACAGGTTCTACTAGTCCCAGTTTATTTGAATATCCAAGTGCAACCACGACATATACTGTAACTGTAAAATATTCATCATGTTCTGCAAGTGATGATGTTGTTTATCATGTATATCCAGAATTAAATGTAAGTCCAGATGTGTCAATATTACAAGGTGATACAACAATACTAACAGCATCAGGTGGAGGCACATATTCTTGGAGTACAGGAGTAACTACTCCAAGTATTAGTGTAAGCCCGACCGTAACAACTACTTATAGAGTAACAGTAAGCGTAACGTCTCCTATTTCATGTTCTGCAACAGATAATATTATTGTAACAGTTAATTCTATTACTGCCAATGCAGGAGATGACCAAACAATATGTTCTGGTGACACAACAACGCTAACTGCTACTGGCGACGGAGATACGTATTCTTGGAGTACTGCTGAAACCACCGCAAGTATTAATGTAAGTCCGACCGCTACAACCACTTACACTGTAACTGCAACAAAGAATGGTTGTACGGCAAGTGATGCTGTCGTAGTTACAATAGGACAAGAAGCTACAACTTGGAACAATACTAATGCAAAAACCATTATTCAAAACAACCTGTTTCCTCAGGGAGAAAAAACTGTGCGGATTAATGACTCTCTGCTTGTTGACACAACTCTTACTTTAGATGATTACACTTTAAGAATTAGCTCTTTGGGTAAAATTATAATTAAAGAGCAAGGAAAATTAATATTAAACAGGTGCACTTTAGAGGCAGGGCAATGTTTGAATGACTCTATGTGGGCAGGTATATTCTTGGAAGGGACTTACAAAATAGATACAATAACAGTTGGAGGCGTACCTTATACCACAAAAATTACCGATACTCTTTTAAATGCTTCTGTAAGTATTGATAGTTCCATAATCAGAAATGCCCATAGTGCTATTGTTTCTACCAATGGAGGAGCTATTTATGCTAATAGTTCAACTTTTGAAAATAATGAGCGAAATATTGTTTACAAAGAGCATCAAAATAATTATTGGAAAACTTTTCCTTTTAATTTAGTTTTGGAGGGTAATAAATTTGTAAATAATAGTGAAAGTATAACAAGTCTTTCAGGTGTAGAGATAAGTGGTTTAAATAATCTTGTACAAACAATTATTGCTCCTACTAATCAAAATGAATTTGACAATCTTCAAAAAGGGATAGTTATTTATGATGTAGAATCTATTGAGTGTATACCAATTCCAAATAAAAATTTAGAGTTAGATTCACGTATTAACATTTACATATATAACAATTTTTTTGACAATATTGCGGATATTGCTATTGATATTGAAAATATTGAAAATACATTTACGTTATCTGAAATTAAAAATTGTGAGATAACTAATAGCCGTATCGGTATAAGTATTAAAAATTCTCGTGATTTTTACGTAATAAAAAATAATATTTCCACTGCTCGCAATTGTATAAAACTTAATGATGTAGGAGGGTATATTAGTGTTGGTTCAGGATATGGATACGAATCTGGGGAGGGTATTGATCATCCGTCTCAAAATATTTTAACAATAGATGACGAAGAAAATCCACCTACAGGAGGATCTGGAGAATATTTTGAATATGATGCGATATCCGCATCTTATACTACAACATCTAATGCAATCACCGTGTTTAATATAAACAATAATAAAATTAATGTAAAAAATGGGATTAATGCTATATCTGTTATTAATTTAAAAGAGGAAAACGGTTTATCGGTTAATTATCACAAAATGTCTTATAACACTATTACAATGGAAGGTACAAAATCTTATACAAGAAGAGGTTTTTATATTGGTGATTGTGAGGGAGGGTATGATTCAATTAATTTTATTAACAAAACCTCTTTAGCCAATAATTATATTTCTAAATTAGATACTACCGACCCTAGTGATGAAAATATCATAGGTATTCTTTCAAATGTAACCAGCGCTTTTAACATTAAAAGCAATATTATTAATCAGGCAGGAAAAGCTATTAGGATGCTGGGAGAAAGTGAAAAAAACAAACTCAGCTGCAATGAAATGACTAATTGCAACAATGGTGTTTACTTCTATGCTGCCGTAATTGACGACCAAGGCGACACTCTTGCCTCTACTTGCAATGAATGGAATAGCGTTACCGACCTCCAAAGAGTAACTGGAAGCCTAAATAGTCAGTTAGACACTAATGGTTTTCCTATACGAACAAATTGGCATTATAGGGATAGTATTACAGAAGAAAACCCAAAGATAATTGCTGGTAATTCTTTAATATATGACATAACTCCAAAACCACAAGCCGCTTCATGTGTATGTATTTCTACCAAGTCAAATAAGGGTTCCAATAAACCTAAGTTGCAAACCAAAAGCGACACATTGATTGCTATAAGGCAATATCTTTTAGAGCCTACTGTTAAGGGCACACTGCGTTTTGAAAAGTATAATGACGAGTACGTTTATCAATACAATAAAAAGGCAATGCGCATATTGGCAAACAATCCTGAATTGATTAACATCAATGGTGCTGATGACAACAATCTGTATGAAAATTTCTACAATAAGCATATTAATTCTAACATTGGAGAATTCTTAAACGTAGAAAACTCAATAAAAAAGAGCTCTGTTAGCACAAGAGGAGCAGTCTCAGAAAAAAAACAACAAGCAAGAACAGCCAAGCAGCTAAATAGTCGCATAAATCCTAAAAACCTGTTGGAAGCATATCAGCAAACTGTCAACAATGTTTTGCTAAACATGGCTGAAGGAAAAGAAATCGACGAAGCCACTCGCAGCGAGCTAATCGCTATAGCCCGACAAAAGGCTTATGTGTATGGTGATGCAGTCTTTCAGGCAAGAGTGCTTCTTGGGATAAACTTTGTGGACGAAGAAGAAAGTACTGACAATAATATGGAAAATAAAATAGGAGAGGAAAGCACTCCAAAAAATTATCCATTATCCATTATCAATTCTCAATTTAACATTTTTCCCAACCCTTCCGATGGAGAAATCATAGTGGAATACACTGGTGATAGCCTTTGCAATGCAACATTTGAGCTATATAATATTTATGGAAGCAAATTAATAGAAGAAAAAATTAATAGCAAAAAACAACGCATAAATTTGCGTAATTTAGAAAATGCTGTGTATATTTACCAAATAAATAATTGTAATATCATAGAAAATAGAAATAAATTGATAATAAACAAATAGTAGTAATGAAAAAATGACAAGTTACAGGCAAATATATTATCATATTGTATTTGAAACTAATGGACGAGCGGATGTATTAATCAAAGAACATCAAGATGCCTTGTATAAATATATTTGGGGCATTATAAAAGAGAATAATTGTGTTTTGTATAGGATTAATGGGGTGGGAGATCATATTCATATTTTATGTGATTTACATCCAATGATTTCACTAGGTAATCTTGTTCGTGATGTTAAAGCTGGGAGCAGTAAGTGGATTAAGCAAAGTGGTTATTTCCCTAATTTTAAATCTTGGCGTGATGGTTATGCTGCTTTTACTTGCTCGTATCTTGATAAAGATAAAGTGATAAACTATATAAATAATCAAGAAGAACATCATCGAAAAATTAGTTTTGTAGATGAATTGAAGACTCTATTAAAAGATAATAACATTCAATATGATAATAGATATTTGTAATGTTTTAGTGTCACCCGTCGGTTGCACCGACGGTTACTATTGTAACGCACCTTCGGCGCTTTATTTTCAGGGTTTTGATGGTTGGTTTTCTGCCGTCAGTTGCACTGACGGTTACT
>Ga0154552_1012_pt1 | contig 40305 bp, 34 predicted proteins | sample RifGroF2_FD_105695 | JGI IMG/M metagenome (GOLD analysis project Ga0154552, IMG submission 105695) | Bacteroidetes bacterium GWF2_29_10
TCTTGAATAGTAAATTCTATATCAAGCATATCTCTATAATGTTTTTCTAGTTTTAGTTCTATTTCGTGAAGTTGTTTATAAACTTTAGGCATAGCAGTTTCCAATGATTCTAAATGAGTTGTATGTTCATTTTTACCAATTTCATTTATTGGGTTTGGAGTGCGTATTCCGGCAACAACATCTTCGCCTTGAGCATTAGCTAACCATTCTCCATAGAAATAATTTTCTCCTGTAGCAGGGTTTCTAGTAAAAGCAACGCCTGTAGCTGAAGAATCGCCCATGTTTCCAAAAACCATTGATTGAATATTTACAGCAGTTCCCCATTCGTGAGGGATTCCCTCAAAACGTCTATAAGAAATAGCTCTTTTACCCATCCAACTTTGGAATACAGCACCTACTGCTCCCCACAATTGCTCCATAGCATCTTCTGGGAAAGGTTTACCAACTACTTCTTTTACTTTTTTCTTATATATATCAATTAATTTTTTTAAATCTTCTGCAGTTAAATCTGTGTCACTTTTAACACCTTTTGCTTTTTTCATTTTATGCAATTCGGCTTCAAGTTGTTGTCTAACGCCTTTACCTTCTTCAGGCTCAAGACCTGCTGCTTTTTCCATAACAACATCTGCATACATTTGGATAAGTCTTCTTTGTGAATCATATACAAAGCGAGGATTTCCTGTCTTTTTTATTAAGCCTTCTCTAGTTACGTCATTAAGACCTACATTAAGAACTGTTTCCATCATTCCTGGCATTGAACTTCTAGCTCCAGATCTAACAGAAATCAATAATGGATTAGTTTTGTCTCCAAAAATAGCACCCATTTCTTTCTCTGTTTTTTTCAAAGAATCTTTTACTTGTTTTTCTAATTCTTTAGGATACTTCCTATTGTTTTTATAATATTCCGTACAAACTTCAGTTGTAATTGTAAAGCCTGCAGGTACAGGTAAACCTATATTTACCATTTCTGCAAGATTTGCACCCTTACCACCGAGTAAATTTTTCATGCTTGATTCACCTTCGGCTTTTTTTCCACCAAAGTAATACACGTATTGTTTTTCCTTAGCCATGTTTATAAATTATTATTAGTTTAAAAATTATTATTTTATTATTTATTTTTCAAAATTATGAAATTATTTTATTCAAACAATTAAATAATCATAAATTTTATTTTAAAATTTAGGATATTTACTTTTTGGGTTATATGTAAAGTTTTTACTTTTTTGTTGATTGTTAGGATTTGGGTTGTTCGGCATTGGTTTGTTATGTAATTCTGGATTATATTTAATTCCCCCTTTAGACATTTCAGTTAAGTGTTGTATTATAACATCGTCTGAAGGATTATCTTTATTCCATTGTTGATAAGAACGTTTTAATTGATAAACAATTGATTTAATTAGAACATCTTTATCTCGCCCTTCAGGCATTTCTGCAACTTTATTAATTATTTGTTGAATAATTTTGCCGTAATGTTTATATTTTATGTTATTTTCAGGATATACCAATCTCTGAGGTTTATTGCTTAGTTGTTCCTTTGAAGGTAAAGGGTATGGGCTGTCAACATCTATTTTAAAATCGGACATTATAATTAAATGATCCCATAATTTATGCTTAAAGTCATTCACATCTCGAAGATGTGGATTTAATTGTCCCATAACAGAAATGATTGCTTTTGCCATTTTGTTTCGTTTCTCTTTGTCTTCAATAGTCATTGCATATTCAATCATTTTTTGAATATTTCTACCATATTCGGGTATAACTAATCGGTTTAGTGAAGTATTATATTCCATTTATATATATTTAGTTATTCAGCTTTGTTAGTTTTGCAAATTTTAAAATAAGATCTTTTTTACCAAAATTATCAAAAAGAACAGATGCTTTTTTATTCTGCCCTACTCCTTCGATGTTAAGGATTGATCCATTTCCAAATCTTTGGTGAAACACTTTATCACCTTCATCCCAATCATTATTTCCTGTATCATTAAAACTTGGAGTATTTATAACTTCTTCTAATTTAACCATCTTTTTATTTTGGGCAAATGCAGGAGAGTTTGTTGCAATAGTTGTTTGTTTTTGTATCTTTTTATAATAATGTGTTTTATCTTGAAATTCACTTATGTCCCAATCATTGTTGTTATAATCATCACGGTTGTCACTAAATTTATTCTTAGAAAAATCATTATTATATGAATAATGCTCAGATGTTGACACAAAATCGACGTATTTGTGGTCAATTTCTTTAATAAAGCGGCTTTGTTCAGCTGGGCGTAGTTGTCCCCATTGATATCTTTGATTTGTGTAGGTTATAATCAATTCTTTCTCTGCACGTGTAATCCCAACATAAAATAATCGTCTTTCTTCTTCGATTTCTTTTCGAGATTGAAGAGATAGTTGGGAAGGGAAAAGATTTTCTTCAACTCCGCATATGAAAACGTAAGGGAATTCAAGACCTTTTGCAGCATGAAGAGTCATAAGGGATACTGTGTTCTTATCACTATTTTCGTCCTTTATTTCTGTTATAAGGCTTATTTCGTTTACATATTTATCAAGGCTTGGAAATAAAGCCTCAGGGTCAACAACTTCTTCAACGTAGTAACTATCGGCAAATTCTTTTATTCCATTCAATAACTCTTCGACGTTTTCATATCGAGTAATGCCTTCAGGCGTTCTGTCATCAAAAAGTTCTTTCATTATTCCCGTGTTGCTCGTAATGTATGAAGCTAGTTCATAAGCATTTTTTTGTAGTAAGGAAGCGGTAAATCCTTTTATTTTAACAGCAAAGTCTTTAAGTCTTGTTTTTGTTGCATTATTAATATCTGAAGGGAATAGATTTGGATTTTCCATTATGGTCCAAATATCAGTATTGTTTGTTCTTGCAGCCAAAACTAATCTATCAATTGTTGTTTTGCCTATTCCTCTAGCTGGATAATTTATTACTCTAAGAAAAGCTTCTTCATCATTATTGTTGATTGTTAATCTAAAGTAAGCCATTAAATCCTTTATTTCTTTTCTTTGATAAAAGGACATGCCTCCATATATTTTATAAGGGATGCCTTTTTTTCTAAATGATTCTTCTAGTTGTCTTGATTGAGAATTTGTTCTGTAAAAGACAGCTATTTTATTGTAATCATCATCGGTAGTAAAAATCGTGTTTTTTATAATATCTGCGATATAGTTTGCCTCATCAATATCATTTATTGTTTCAACAACATTGATGTTTTTCCCAATTTCATTATCTGTCCAAACATTTTTCTTTATTTGTTCAGTATTTTTCTCTATAACTGAGTTAGCAGCTTCAACTATGGTTTTGCTTGAACGATAGTTTTGCTCTAATTTAAACATCTTGAAAGTAGGATAATCTTTCTTGAAATTAAGAATATTTTGAATGTTAGCACCTCTAAATGAATAAATGCTTTGAGCGTCATCTCCCACTACACATATGTTCTTATGCAGCTGTGCTAATTTACGAACAATTAAATATTGAGAGAAATTGGTATCCTGATACTCATCAACAAGGATATACTTATACTTTTTTTGATATTTATTTAAGATATCTGGATAATCTCTAAAAAGAACATTTGTTTTATACAATAAGTCATCAAAATCCATTGCCGAAGACTTAAAGCAACGCTCGCAGTAAAGGGAATACAAAAGGCCAAACTTAGGTCGTTGCGCCCTCTTGTCTTCATTTAAATAATCGTCGCTTGAATTATATTCGGCAGGTGATATTAAGTTTGTTTTTAAAGAAGATATACGGCTAAGAACAGAATTAGGAGAATATATTTTATCATCTAAATCTTGTTCTTTTATTATATGCTTTATTAAAGACTTAGAGTCTGCCATATCGTATATGGTAAAATTTGTTGGATAACCCAATTTGGTTGATTCAACTCTAAGAATCTTTGCAAATACAGAGTGGAATGTACCCATACTTATATTTAAAGATTCATTTCCAGTTACTATCTTTTGAATACGATCTTTCATTTCCTTTGCAGCCTTATTTGTAAAAGTAAGTGCAAGAATATTAAAAGCATCAACTTTATTGTTCAAAAGATGTGCTATTTTATATGTAAGTACCCGTGTCTTTCCGGAGCCTGCGCCAGCAATAACCATTACGGCACCTTCATTATGTATAACAGCAGACCGTTGGGCATCATTCAATAAATCAAGATAACTCATTCAAATTATATAAAAGCTTTGAAATAGAATAATTTATAAACAAAAAGTAAGAATCAATGAGATTGATTTTATCTAAAACTTTTGCTAATTTTACTCTCCAAAGATATGTATTATTTTTTTTAAACTTAATAAAAATATTAATTAATTGCAAAAAACTAGGTCTTTCTGAGCCATACTGCGAGTTGCATACCTTTGTTTGTTCTACCCATATACCACTTTAGCAGTTTATCTATAAATTTAGGCATATAAGTATCGCAAGGATAATAATATTTTTCCTCTACAATATAATTGTTGTTCAATCCATTTTTATCAAAAGAATCTTTTGTAAATTCATAGAGGTGGTAAGGGGAATGCATTGGGCTTATGTTTGTAACGTAATCGGTTCCTATTATTTTATAATAAAAATTAAATAGCTTTGACATTAACCAATCAGAAGAAGGAACTTCAATATGTATAACACCGTCTTTTTTCAACCACATTAAAGCTCTTTTCAAACAATCATTAGGGTCATAGAAATGCTCCAACACTGAACTAAAAGTAATAAAATCAAAATAGTTATCTGGATAATCGGCCTCTTCTATTGTTGCGCAAATCAACTTATCCTTGCTTATTTTCATTGTATTTATTGCTTTGTCATAAAAAGACTTGGAAGCCTCCATGCCATAAACATCATAACCAAATTTATCTAAAACAATCATCCCCTTCCCCACTCCAGCACCAATGTCTAAAGCTTTTTGACCTTTTTCGAAGGGCTTCATCCTTTGTAATACCTCAATCTGACCAACAAAATAATTCGGATTTATATGAAAATACTCTTCTTTCCAATAACTTTCTGGAGGAACACCATAATGCGATTGTATATCAAAAGGAATAGGCAATGGGTCTGCATATATTAACCCACAACTATTGCATTTTATAACCGTTGTTGTTATTCCATGCTTACCCCGAGGGTTCCTACCCTGTGATTGATTCAATCTTTTCCCTAAAACTTTACTATTTATCGTTTTATCTCCACACATATTGCAACTTGGCACATCAATAAAACTATACTTCATAATTAAATAATTTATTTTAGTTTGTAAAATTACTCTAAAATCATTAATTAATTACATTTTTTATATGCAATATTTTTTCTCCTCTGTTCTGTTTAGTTTATGTATTTGTTTAGGTTAGAAGGTGTAACATCTTATTAAGGAATCAATTCCAAAATCCCTTGTTGCACTTTAAGTGTGCCTGCAACAGTACCCATATTTGTTATAACCATGTTTGTTGAGCCAGCTTGCCCCATCTCTAAAAGAGATACGTTTAATGGATCTCCAGGATTAATAATTTTAAACAAATTGGCATCATGCACGCCTGTCAATAAACTCATGCTTACTTTCATTTGCGCACCCGTTGCGGTTAATAAAAATGATGGGTTTGGAGTACCGCCTAGAAGAGACAAAGGATTATTAACTGTAGCACCTGCTGCAACAGAAATAGTCGAGCCTATAGGGAATGAAATACTGGCTTTCTCTTTTATTAAGCTAATATTTTTAACAGTAATCTTATGCTCCATAACTGGAATATTCCATACGATATAGTCCTTGTAGCCCTTTTTGCTTATTTGCAAAGTGTAGCTTCCTGCATCAAGCTTCGGAAAATAAAACAAGCCCAAATGATTTGTTTTAGAAATAATGCCAGTTTCCTGCAACTTAACATTAATTCCCTTTAAGCCAATACCTGTTATCGCTTCCGCAACCACACCTCGCAATATTCCTCCATGCGAACCAATATCATTAATTTCTCGTGCAGAAACATAAGCATCGTAAAACTCTGGATTAATCGTAAGAAAATACTCGGCTGCAACATCCAAATCATCCGATAAAAACGCTCTGAAAGACTTTATAAAATCCTTCAAATTTTGCCTTGCCAGCTTTCCTTTATCTATCTGCAACTGCGTTTTTGAGAATATTGCTTCATAAGGACCTATTAAAGCATCCAAATCCGTAAGCATTTGCTGTGTAATATTAAAAGTAGCAAGCCCTGTTAAATTATCCGTACAATCCGTTCGCACATTATCATACAACACCTTAAACGCCGCCCCAGATAATTTCCTGACACCACTAATCGAAATATCATAATCATAAATAAGCTCTATCGTAGGATTAGCCTTTGCAAATAGTTTTAACCCAACTATAATTGGATGCATAAAGTTTTCAATAGCCTTGCGCTTTGCAACCTTATCAGAAGTTATAATCTTTGTATTTATTATGGCAGAATCAAGCGCAGACTGAAATTCAGTGCACTTTGCTAAGAAAATCACTTGTGAACTCACCATTGGAGGATAGGTGTTCCAAATAGCTGTTGTTTCATTTAATAAATCTTTTACGACTCCCGTCATATTATTGATTTCTATGGCTATTTTAATCATAATACATAAGATATTAAATTAATAAAAAAGATAAATTACAAACAAAAGTAATCTAATATTTTAATATATCCAAATGTTTTTTTCATTTATTTTCTCTTTTTCTTTATATAACCAATATGTTTCCCCATTCAATTCCACTCCTGTGGAAGGGTGTCCTCAAGATGGGATAGTTCTCTTAAATTTTGTCATTACTTCAATATTTTCCTATATATCAACTCTATCCATTTCATCCATTCTCGTGCATTTTCAAATATGGATTTTTTAATTTTTCTAATTTATTATGATATTTGTTTACAAACTTTTTTCGTTCGTTAAGCATTCTTTTTTTTTCAAAATTTTCTTCGTGTTTTATGTCTTTAAATGAATGACATAGGATGCAAAGGCATTCTAAATTGTTTTCTCTGTTATTTGTTTTATCACCGTTTTTATGGTGTGTATGTAAATAACGTCTATCTAATGAATTATCTATTTGAATTCCACAAGACTCACAAGTGTAATTTTTTTTTGTTCGATAGCTTTTGCTAATTTTCTGCCAATCACGAGGATAACCAAAAATATCAACTTCAATATTGTCTTCTTCAATTTTTGATTTATCAAGTGAATCAAAAAAATCTTGAGTGTCTTCTATTTCTTCAAAATATTCGGATTTACAATATGAGCAAAGTTCTAGCTTAATATCGTTATATTTGATTTTTGTTTATTTGTCAATCAAGTTGTTTACGTCTGAATTTGACCATTCGTAACGTTGTTTGAAACGACCACTGCTAATAAATTCTTGAATTGTTTTGCATTTGAGTAAATGAAATTTCGGAAACTTTTCTAAACCTCCATTATAAGTTATATATGCTTTTTGGATAAACATATAGCCACGATATTTCTTTCCTTCATATTCAAGATAGATACCGTCGTCTTCAAAAGAAATCGAACCAGATTTATAAGCTTCTTCAAAATCAATGCCCTTGATTATTTGAAAACCACTCCCTCCTTTTAATGAAGGAAAACCCCATTCATCTAGCTTACTGTCTAATATTTCGAATTGATACAGCATATTATTTTGAAATTTCTTTTAATACTTGCTCAATGAGTATTTCGCTTGTTGTAATTATTCTAAACTCAACTCTCCTAGAATAATTATTATTTGTCGGTTTACCAGATAATGCTGTCATTTGTTTGTTGTCATCTAATGTTCTTCCATATGACAGACCATTTGCAGTTATCCAAAATTGTAATTGTTGCTCATCTTTTGGACTTAAATTTTTATAATAGTCCATATTTCTGAAATATTTTAGCACCTGAGCTGATCTTAATTGTGATAACATGATATTTCCAATATATGGGTCAACATCAAATTTTAATGCAACAACAGTATCAGTATGCCCTTCAATTCTAATTTCTGCAATCTTATTTTTATACTCATTCTGCATAAGAATTGAAAAATATCTTGGAAGAAATTTAGATAATATTTGTGCGAAATAAGGTCGAATATTTGTTTGACCTGATTCAAAAAGAACTTCGGGATTAGTGAATTTTATTGATAAATCCTTGTCTAATTCAACCTCCCATTCTTTGAAATCATCTTTAAACTCTTTTTTTAATTCTGCATACAATTGCTCTTTAGTTGCTTTAAATTCTTTAAAAATTAAATCTCTTTCCTTTTGTTTTTTTTGGACTTCAACAATATATGAAATGGCAATAAACATAAATATAACCATTAACCCAGTCATTATATCTGAGAATGAAATCCAATTACTTTCATTACTGCTTCCTTTACCTTTAGCCAATGCCATATTTATTATTTTTTATAGTTGACAATAATTCTTTGAATCAAAGTGTCAAGATTTTGAAGAGTATCATTTAATCTTTCATAAAATTCAGCATTTATATTTTCAAGGTCATTTGAAAGTCTTTTACTAGCTTTTTCAATTACACCTACGCCTTCATTAAGTTGTTTTTTAGTGTTTTCCCAAAATACTTCATTTATATCCTTTATTTTATCAATAGTTTCTAATCTTGTAAGTAATTTGGCAACGCTATCACTAAAATTCATTTGATTTCTAATCCAAGCATTTAACTTTTCTGTCGTCTCATCAAATGCTTCTGTATTTTCTTGAAGCGTATCAATAGTAGTTGCAAGTTTTACAACAATTTCTTGAAACTTAGTATCATCAATAAGTACTTTTTGAAGTTCTTCAATTAGTTTAGCTAATTGACTATTTTCATTTGTCAATTTGGTTGTGTTTTCTGTAATCTCTTTAATTGCAACTGACGAAATAGAAAAATCTTTAGAAACTTCTTTAAACTGATTTGTCAGGAAAACAATCATCTCTTTATTTTCAAGCTGCCATTGGTTCATACGCTGAACACTATTATTGAGTTCTTTAAAATTTTCTTGAACTAATTTTTCTATTAAGGCAGACATTTGAGCGTTAAATTGTTCCGTTGCATTTTTCATAACTTCTACCAAAGCTTCTGTATTATTTTTAGCTAAAAGTTCTGAAAATTCATCAAATTTCTGGCGGATTAGTTCATTATTCGTATTCATTGATTCAATAATCCAATCAATGTTATTCTTGGTTTCTTTTGAATATTCGTTTTGCTCTGCTCTTAATTTTTGTATTTGTGTCAATAAACTTGTTTCACCATTACCACCAAGTGCTAATTGAATTTTTTCTAATGTTTTGTTTTGAATATCTTGTTTATTGTGCAACTCGGTAAATTGATTTCGAAGTTTTATTATTTGAGTTGAAACACTATCATCTGTTTCTCCAATTAGTGACTTGTTTAGTAAAAGAAAATTGTCATTTGTTTGTTTATTTCCTTCTTTTAATATCAATATAATTTCATTTAATGCAGTTAATTCATCCGTTGGTTTTGAAGGTGATTTTTTTTCTACTATATGCAGTATAATTTGAGACACTTTCCCAAATATTAAAGAAAGAACAATTCCACAAATTGAAGTAGAAAATGCCGTTTTCATGCCTTCTAAGAGTGGTGGTATGCTCTCTGTTATTTTATCAACATCAAAGTGTTGTAGTCCAAAATATATCCCTACAAATGTTCCTAATACTCCAAGTGTTGTAAAAACTACAGGAATTGATTCATATAAATAATTAATGAACGTTTTCTGAGACCAAACGCGATATATGTAATAAATTGAGAAAAGTGTCCAGCCAATTATTAGACTATAAATTACTATTGTATAAGCCATATTTTTAAAATAAATTTAAAATTTGTTTTATCATTATTTTTTTTACTGTTATTAACATTATGCTTTGTTGTCTTTTTAGCATTGTCAATAAAATTCTATATTTTGTAATTTCACCAGAGTTTTTTTAATGCAAAAATAAAAAAAATAACACAATAAAAAAAATAATATGATTTATTTAAGCTATATTCTTTGGTTGCTATTTATTTCTCCGAGGTTGCTATCTATTTCTCCGAGGTTGCTATCTATTTCTCTGAGGTTGCTATCTATTTCTCCGAGGTCGCTATCTATTTCTCCGAGGTCACTCTCTATTTCTCCGAGGTTGCTATCTATTTCTTCGAGGTCGCTATCTATTTCTCCGAGGTCACTATCTATTTCTCCGAGGTCGCTATCTATTTCTCCGAGGTCACACTCTATTTCTTCGAGGTCGCTATCTATTTCTCCGAGGTCACTATCTATTTCTCCGAGGTCACACTCTATTTCTCCGAGGTCACACTCTATTTCTCCGAGGTTGCTATCTATTTCTCCGAGGTTGCTATCTATTTTTTCAAGGTCACACTCCATTTTTTTAATGTGAAAAACCTTTTCTCCTTGCCTAGAGAGAGTGCGGTTATTGATAGAACGCAGATGACGCGGATGCTACGCAACGCTGATTTACACGGATGTTGTTTGGTTATTAATAGATTTTATTTTACCACAAAGAATAAAGGAGGCACAAAGGGCAGAAGGATTGAGGTTGATTGAAGCCCCCCACTCTGTCGTGCGAACAGCATATTGGAATTGGGTTTTTATTTCATTTTTTTCTCTAATATGCCATCACCATCAATAGAGAGTCGGTTGAAGTATTCAGGAACAGGTAGCCCTTTAAGTTTGTCAACATAAAGCTTTGCAAGGAATTGACTAAGCATGAATCCCTGCCCCTTTAAACCTGCGAAAATTCCCTTATCTATGTCAATAATCATGCGAGGCTCAATATAATTGCCAGACCACATTGCTTGGAATCCTGCTGTAGCTATTTGAGGAATCCAATCAACAAATACTTCGGTAATAATATCAATAAACTCTTTGCTGTTGTATTCAAGGTTTTTAAGTGTTTCGGTAGCATCATTGGCTGGTGAAGCACAGCCTATAATTTGTCCAGTTTCAGGGAGTTGATGCCCATAAACAGCAATAAAGCCTTTATGGTTACGTCGGTCAATCAACATATCTAAAGTTTTCCCGTTTAGCCCTAAGTTTTTCATTCGTCGAGTGATAAATGCCTGATGTTTTACTGGATATAGTCCTGTTTCTATGCCAAGCATTTTTGCGAAATGAAATGCATTAGCGCCCATTGCATTTACAAAATAATCGGATTCAAATTCTAAGTAATCGCTATTTTGAGTTCGAACAATTATTTTGTATTTTTCTTTATGCTTTTCAATATCAATTAACTCGTAATTATCGTAGTAAGTTCCTCCTTTTTCTACACCTATTTTAATTAAAGCACTAATTACTTTACCTGGAGTTGCGTGCCAACAGTTAGGAGTTATAACAGCGGCTAGGTATTTGTTATTTTTCATGTTAAAATAAGGAGATATCTTTTGCCGGAATTGTTCGCTATAAACTAGTTCTCCTTTTTGCCATTTTAAAGATTCTTTAAGGATGTCTAAATTGTTTTCATCATGAGCAAAATTGATGTAATTAATTAGATTGAAATCAATATCATGTTGTTTTGCTAAGTCTTTAAATAATTCGAAATTATGAATTGCGATGTCGGTTAATTCGGGGATGCTAAATACAGGACGGCCTGCGGCTATGTTTCTCCATGATGAACCAACTCCGTAATTTATCATTGCGGGCTTTAGTCCTGCCTCTGCAAAATATCTGAACAATGAGCTTCCAGCAATTCCACCTCCTGCAATGAATGATTTTACTTTATGTTTTTGGATTTTTCCATTAATGTATAGTTTTTCTTTTTGTGTTGAGTTATATAATTCACCTATAAGAATTTGGCTAGATAAAGGAGCTCTAGGCGTTGGGCTACCTAATAGCTGTACGCCTTCTTCTGATAGTAAATATTTTAAACGACGTAAGCATCTTTTTCCTCTACAAGGGCCCATGCCAATGCGAGTGTTATGCTTTACTTCGTCAACAGTAATGTAATGTCTTCCTTTAATTAGTTTGAAAACTTCTTGATAAGGCACGTCGTCACAATGGCAAACTAATTGTTCTTTGTCGTCGGATAAAGTGTAATTATCAAATTCTAATTTGGCAGGGCTCCTTTCTACGTCATAGAATCCTCTAATGTCATTGAATAGGATGCCAGTATTTAGTTCTTCGACTTTAACAACGGCAATATTAGTTTTATTGCTTTTCTTTAGTATTTTAGAAATAATGCCTAGCCCTATTTTATTTCCATCATTGTCTGTCAGGATTACATTGGTATCTTTGTTACATATAATTTCTATAGGCAAATAGACTTCATTGCGCTTTTTATTATATCCGAAAATTGCTAAACCTGGGCATTGATAAACACAATCCAAGCATCCGACGCATTTGTCGTAATCAACTATAGGTACGTCATTTGTGGAGTTTTTCTTTATAGCATCGTGAGGACACACAAATGTGCATGGATTACAAGCAAACCCGAATAAACAATCAATAATAACATAAGGTTTATTCTGCCTTTCTTCATTTGGCAATATTGCTTCTGCTAGAATTCTTATAGGTTTTTGTTGAGAATCAAGAAACTCTTTTGATGTTTTTAGATAAGCCTCATAATTATATTTTTGATCTAATTCGGAAATGATGTTAAATGCAACTTCAAACCCTCTTAAAACAGCGGAAGTGCCCTCTCCTATTCTCATTGCATCACCTACAGCAAAACATCTTCCTCCAAACATGTTTTTACCTTTTGTAAACAATTCGTTATCAGAAATTAGCCCAGTGCAAACATTGATTGTATCTATACCATATATTACTTTTTCAGTTCCTTGCTTTGGCTTCATATTTTCGGCCTCTGCAACAACTACTCCTATTATTCCATCTTTTTTCTTATTAGGAATTGCTTCTACAACTAAATGAGCTAAAACAATGGGGATACCTAAACGCCGAATCCTGTTTGCCTGCACAGGAAAACCTCCCAATGCATTGTTGCCCTCAATTATAGCCTTAATGTTAGCACCAGCCTGATATAGTTGATAGCTCGTTAAATATCCAATATTGCCTGCACCTATTGTAATAATATTTTTGCCTAATAATGTGTAGTCAATATTCATCATCTTTTGAATAACAGCGGATGTATATACTCCCGGCAAATCATCATTAAAAAAGGATGGCATAAAAGGAATTGCTCCTGTAGCTACAACCAAAAAATCAGGCTCTATATAAAATATTTCTTTCGTTTTGAAATTCTTTACAGCAACTTTATTTCCCTCTAATATATCCCATGCTGTGCAATTAGTCATTACCATATTGCTAGAAGCTTCACCCTCTAAATGCTTTGTTATCTCAAACCCTCTCAGTCCTCCAAACTGCCGCTCTCTCTCAAAGAAGAAAAACTGATGCGTTTGCATATTAAACTGTCCACCAATATTCTCATTACTATCTATCAAGATGTTGGATATGCCAAATTTATTTAGCTTCTTTCTCGTTGCTAAACCAGCAGGCCCCGCTCCGATTATTAAGACTTGCGTCTTATATTTTTTGATTTCTTTACTTTTAATTTCAGGCTGATTTTCAGGTAGAAAATATTCAGAAATTATTTTCACCTCTTTCACGTCATCACATTTCGTTATGCAAATTCTTTTTATTTCGCCATCAACAAGCATTTCACAAGCGCCACATTTTCCAATACCACATTCCAAACTTCTATTTCTACCAGTCAAACTATGACTATGCACATTATGCCCAGCCAAATGTAGAGCAGATGCAATTGTGTGTCCCTTAAATCCATATATTAATTTTCCATCAAATAGAAATTGGTGTTTTTCTTCCTTTGGGATGTCAATAATAGGGTGTTTATCTATCTTATACATAAATAATTTATTATGATATTGTAGTTAAATATTACTCTAAAAAAAGCTCAAAGTAAATATTTTTTTCAATTATTTTATTTATTTCAAAAATTTTATTGACCTTTACGACTCAAATAAAAATCAAACGTGAAATTACAAAAATTATAAAAGATGGGCAAAAGACTTCTTATACGTGACGTAACCCTTAGAGACGGTCAACAATCATTATTTGCAACCAGAATGAATCAAGCACAAGTTGATAAAGTATTAAATTTATATAAAGACGCAGGCTTCTATGCACTAGAAGTTTGGGGAGGCGCTATTCCTGATTCTGTTATGCGATATCTAAATGAAGACCCTTGGGATAGACTTGAAAAAATAAAAGCAATAATAGGAGATAATTCAAAACTAACAGCATTGTCAAGAGGACGGAATCTTTTTGGATACAATCCATATACTTACAAAGTTATAGAAGGATTTAATAGAAATGCAATACAATCAGGTATTTCTATAATGCGAATTTTTGATGCACTGAATGATTTGAATAATCTAGCAAGCACTATTAAAATTGTTAAAGAAAATGGAGCTATTGCAGATTGTGCTGTATGTTATACTGTTGATCCTAAAGTATCTTTAATGGACAAAATGAAAGCAATCTCTCATGGGAAAAAGCCATTTAAATCTGTTTTTAATAATGATTATTTCGTTTTAAAAGCAACTCAAATTGAGAAAATGGGAGCAGACATGATTTCGATAAAAGACATGGCTGGCCTTATTCCCCCAAAACAAACAGCAGAACTGATTAGACGATTAAAAAAGAATATAAAAGTTCCTATAGATTTCCATACCCATTGCACACCAGGATATGGACTAGCTTCTTCTTTAACTGCAATTATAAACGGTGTTGATATAGTTGACACCTGCATTTGGAACTTTGCAGGAGGTTCAGCCGCCCCAGCTTATGAATTAATTTATATATTCTGCAAAAAATTAGGAATAGAAATAGACGGAGACGTTAATGTTATTTCTCAAATTAATAAAGAACTTCTTGATATAAGAAAAGGTTTAGAACAATTTGATGAAACAAAAATGCTCCCAATAGAATTTGATATTAGTAACTACAATCTGCCTAAAAATATAGACAAACTGTTTGATGATGCAATTAAATATGCGAAAAAGGAAAATGATGAAAAATTATTAGAAGCTTGTAACAAAATTGACAAATATTTTAACTTTCCTCCAGCAGATATAAATGTTAAAGATGCAGAAATACCAGGAGGTATGTATTCTAATATGTTAGCTCAATTAAAGCAGTTAAAACTAGAACAATATCTTCCTGAAGTATTAAAATTAGTGCCTGCCGTTAGAATTGATGCAGGATGCCCTCCATTAGTAACACCAACAAGCCAAATAGTGGGTGTGCAAGCAGTAAACTGCATTATAGATAAATCAAAAGGATTACCTTATTACACAAATAATACCGTCCAATTTGTAAATCTTGTTAAAGGACTATATGGGAAAACGCCTATTGAAGTGGATCCTGACTTTAGAGAACAAATTGCAGGAACAAAAATAGAAACACCTTTTGACGAAGATAGTTATCAAAAACAAGCTAATCCAAATCTTGATGAATTTGATGGAGTTAAACTCTCTCAAAATGAAAAAGAAGAATTATTATTAGAGCTCTTTCCTGCAGTAGCTGTTAACTTTTTGAAGAAAAGAAGAGAAAAAGAATACATAGCAAAAGTTACAAAGCAAAAAGAAGAAGAAAGCAGATTAGATAGAGAAAGAATTGAAAAGAATAAAGAAGCTATTGATTCTTACCAAAAATTATCTTTGGACGAGAAAGCAAAAAGACTTTATGACGGGTTTAGTAGTAGAAACTAACATATTTGTCTAAACATACGATTTTTTATATCATATAGGTTTAGCGACATGTTAATATAAGAGCGAGTATATGGTAAATTTTGGGATAATATTAAATGAGAGTGCACGCTCAAGAGCATATATTCAAATATTATGTAAAAATGGAGTATTCCCTAAAAGCATTTTGTATATTAGTAATGCTTGGGAACCTCCTTTAGAGATTAGTTATGCAGGGGAGTTTAATATAAGGGAAACCACAGGCGAAACTATTACTAAATACAATTTAAGCTGTGTAAAAACAAACGAAACCAACATAAACTCTCCTATAATCATTAACATTTTAAAGAGTTTTGAAGAAGATATTATTGTTTTTGGAGGTCCTGGAGGACAAATATTAAAAAAAGATATTTTAAATATTGGGAAGAACTTCCTTCATGCCCATCCAGGAAAGGTGCCAGAATATAGAGGGAGCACGACGCTATACTACACAATACTTAATAATCACAAACCAAATGTGTCAGTATTTTATCTATCTAAAGAAATAGATGAAGGAGATTTAATAGGCATCTATGAATATAATATTATAAAAGAAATTAATATAGACTATATTTTCGATCCATTAATAAGAGCTCAAAGTATCCTAAAAGCATTAAATAAACTTAAACAAAATCCAGACTTTACAAAAGAAAAGCAACCCACAAGCAACGACTTGCCATACTTTGTTATTCACCCAATATTAAAACATATTGCCATCAATAAAACAAAGCAATAATTATAATTTTCCATCTAATATTTCGATTATATAATCTACCGAAACTTTGGCCCCTCGGCCTGGATTATATAAAAACTTTTGAGCTAGTTTGTTTCGTTTTTCAGAATTGTAAGTAGGATTCTCTAAAAGGAATGTAATTTTGTCTTTCATTTCATCTAAATTCTCAACAATAACACCAGCATTACGTCCTGCATTAAACCTTTCGTCATTTTTAGATATTTCGGGGTCGCAATTCCATTCAACTAATGTTTTGTTATAAAATTCAGGGCAATCAATATTAACAGTCGGTCGGTCTAATAATATATACTCTAAAGCAACACCACTAAAATCAGTAACCATTAAATCACTTATGAATAAATATTTATTAACCTCCCAATCTTCAATAAATTTAAAGTTAGGAAGATGAGAATAAGCAGCAAATACGGTTCGCCAATCAACACCTCCTGTATAAAAGTTATAATGAATAGAATTGGCAGGTTCCAAATTAGTTGGATGTAATTTTACTATTAAATTTATGTTTGGTATTTCTAATATTTTATCAACTATTAAAGACTTATAAATCCTTAAAGAACAGCCAGGATCCCATGCAGGAGCATAAATTATTGTTTTTCGATTTGACTGGAAGCCTAATTCATTAAAAACAGTCTCTTTATGATACTCGTTATTAATTTGCTTATCAAGCTTAGGATACCCAACTTCTATAAGTTTTATATGCTTTGTTGCTTCGGGTTGGTCTAACTTTATAACTTCAAACATTTCTTTTTCTAGCTGTCCATACAAGAAGTAATATTCAAAAGATTTCAAATTATCAGGCGACCATTTGGTTACTTTATTAGGTTGTCCATGACCTATGAAAACCTTTTTAGAACTTTCTGGACCTCTTGCATAAATATTAGTTTCTATAAACATGTCTATGTTTTTCAAATTTATGACATCTTTTGTTAAGCAGTATCGATTTAAGCTAATTCCATATTTTTTTAAATATTCCGTATCAATACTCACGTCAGTATCACTTGAAAAGAATAAAGAGTAGTTTAGGTTACGTTTTTTTATTTCGTCAATAATTGGTTTGAAAAATTGTACTTGACCCTTTGATGAAAAACTAAACATTATTATTTTCCTACCCAAAAGTCGCTCAATTGCTATTAATATTTTTAATTTTTTAATTTTATTAATCATAATTATAAGCAAGAAGAAGTTATTTAATTCTCAATAAATTTCTCGATAGCAATCCATTCGTCATTATTCAATAAGTTTTCACTAGGAATATAAGGGTTTGACAAATTAAAGAAATCTAAGTTTATTTTATTTTGCATTAAATAAGGTCGTACGTTGTTTTTTAATAAACTATATTTTTCTATATATTGCTTGCAAGTTTCATTATCACCTATAATGCAATAAGCCCATAGCCTATCTTTTTCTTTATTATATTTAGAATAAACGCTATTTACATAAATTTTGTTAGATGTATTTTTGTTTTGCGCTAGAAAGTCTTTTAAAGAATGGAAAGTGCATTTTTTTCCAGTTCCTATAATTTCAGATTGCTTTTCGTTTAGAGAAAAGGAATAATCAAAAATTGCTAAATTTGAATTAGTAATTGTCTTGTACATATCAGATCCATTATCAAAAGCATACAACAATGTAACCCCTTTAGCAAAGAATACTCCAGGATTATGATTATACATTTCTTGCAAATTGTCGTATAATTGCAATTTATAATCAGAATGCAATTTAGCAGCTACAATATTTAACATTTCCGAAATATCAACCCCATACCATAATGTTTCTTCTAAATTAAGACTTATTGCATCTTTATTTATTCCATTTGTAAAATGTTTTATAAATTTCATTCCTTCAATACAACCATATATGGTTTGCCCCAATTCATAAAAAGAATTATTACCATTGTACTTACTAACAACATCAAGACCTATTAATTTTTGATAATTATTCCATAAATCATCTTTATGATGTAAACCCTCCTTTAATACAAGTTCCAATTCAGAAATGTTTTCATCCTTCAATAAATCTAAACCTTTTATATAGCTAACCATATCATTAGTATATCTTGCAAGCATATACCAATCATAAGCAGTTTGATGAAGATGAAATCCCCATATTTTTTTGTTTGACTCATTATAATCAATGCTCCCAAATTCTAAATAAGACAAAGATTCCTCTTGCTGACTGCCATAATATTTTTTATCTTTCATAACTTTTTCTTTCGATAAATTTATATAATAGAAGCCACAAAGCTAATAAATAAAGTAATATTTTTTCTTTTTAAAAGTCTAAATTTATTTATATTTGCCTTTTTAATAAATAAATGGAGCATTGAAGCACTTATTAATATTAAGACAATAAGTAAACAATATTAACTTTTAAAATCTAAAACATTAATGTTATTTGATTCTGCAAACTACTACTTATTTCTTTTTGCTTTATTCATTATTTATTATTTATTGCCTAACAAGTTTAGATGGATATTATTATTATTAGGTAGCATTTCTTTTTATATAATTGGAGGTTTAAACACCTTTTGGGTACCAATACTAATAATATTAAATACTTATGCTTGTGGAATACTAATAGAAAAAAATGCTAACAATAAATTTAAGTCGTCCTATTTTGCAATAGGACTAACTGTGAATCTAGGCTTGCTATTCTTTTACAAGTATATCAATTTCTTTATAGCAAATACTATGAATATTTTTAATTACTTTAATAGTATTCTAAATGCTCCGAATACATATATTCAGCCATTAAAATTGCAATTCATAGTGCCTCTTGGAATATCTTATGTTACCTTTCAAGCTATAGGATATTTAATAGAAATAAACAGAGGTAACCAATACCCAGAAAAAAACATTGCAATGTTTAGCACATACATATTATTTTTCCCGAAACTCTTTTCAGGACCTATAGAGAGAGCTCACAACTTTCTGCCACAACTTAAACTTCAACATGAATTCAACTATACTAATGTAATTAGTGGCTTTAAACGAATATTATGGGGACTTTTCGTTAAATTAGTTATAGCAAATAGGTTAGCATTATACACAGATCCAATGTTTAATGACCAAGTAAACCACAGTGGCATAACGTTACTTATTGCCTCTTTTTTGTTTATGTTTCAATTATTTGCAGATTTTTCTGCTTATACAGATATAGCAATTGGTTCTGCACAAATATTTGGGTATAAATTAATGGAAAATTTCAAACAGCCATTCTTAGCCAAATCTGTAACAGAAATGTGGCGTAAATGGCACATTTCTCTAACTAACTGGCTCAATGAATATGTATACACCCCTACTGTAATCACTTTAAGATATTGGAATAAGATTGCAATAGTATTTGCCTTAATGTTTACGTTCTTTATAGTAGGGTTTTGGCATGGAGCGAGCTGGAATTATATTATATTAGGTTTACTCCAAGGTTTTATAATATCCATAGAATTTTTCACCAAGAAGATTCGAAAAAATATAAGAAATAAAATACCAGTATGGTTAAACAATATTTTAGGCATTAGTTTTACATTATGCTATTTTTGTTTCTCTTGCATATTTTTCAAATCACATGGGGCATCAGATGCATTTTTAATAATAAAAAAAATATTATCTTTTAGTGGTCCTATTTATAACGAAAACCCTTCTATTCTAATATCTTCATTTATAGGAGTATTATTATTAATGGCAGTACAAATAAAAAAAGAATATTATGATGATAAAATATCATTTTTCGACAACCATAATATGCTGATAAGATATTTTTCTTATTCCGTAATTATAGTTGCAATCCTTTTATTTGGTATTTTTGAAACAAGAGAATTTATATACATACAATTTTAACCAAAAAATGGCTTTAAAGAAATTAATAATAAACGCTTTTATATTTTTTGCTTGCTTGCTTTTTTGTTATATTTTGTGTAGTTTTTTGTTTTTTCTATTAGTTAATAAGGGGATTATCTCATCGAAAAATTCAAACATAATGTATGTTAGAGGTCAAGGAGGAGGAACTATTGAGAGACTAAAAGAAGTAAAATCTTATGAAAATATAGACATTTTATTTCTAGGTGCATCCCATACATATAGGGAATTTGATCCAAGAATATTTGCAAAACATAACATAAAAACATTCAATTTAGGCTCAAGTATTCAAACTCCAACACAAACAGAAATATTACTCAACAAATATTTACCAAAATTAAACCCAAAGTTAGTAATATACGAAGTTTACCCAAATGTATTCATGAAAGATGACGTAGAATCTGCTTTAGATATTATTTGCAATGACGATATAGATATTCACAGTTTAACAATGGCATTCAAAGCTAACAATATATTAGTATACAATACACTACTATATAACACTTTTGCTCAAATTACAAACCAAAGACATCCCATTTCTAAAGAAATTAATACAGATGAAGTTTATGTAAACGGAGGTTACGTTGAAAGGAAATTAAAGTTTTATAAGAATAACGACACAATAAAAACAAAAGAATGGAAGCCACTAGTTTATAATATAAAAGCATTTAACAATACTTTAAAAAAATTAAAAGAAAGAAACATAAAAACAATTTTAGTTTATGCCCCAACTACTAAAAGAGATTACAAATCATTCACTAAAAATAAAGAAATAGATAGCTTTTTTACATCAAAAGCAGAATATTATAACTTCAATAATATTTTAAATTTGAATGACACCCTTAATTTTTATGATTACAATCACCTGAACCAGACAGGAGTAGAAATATTTAATAATAAGCTCATAGAGCTATTAGATTTGGAAAACAAATTAAAGAATATTAATTAGATGGGAGATTCATTAGAAGTTTTTGTTTCAGTAATTATTCCTGCATTTAATAGAGAAAACACTATTTCATATTGTTTGGATTCTGTTCTTAACCAAACCTATCAAAACTTTGAAATTATTGTGATTGACGACTATTCAAATGACAATACTATTAACATTCTAAATAATTATTCTGGTAAAGACAAACGAATAAGTATAATTAAATTAGACAAACGCTCTGGTGCACAATATGCTAGAAATAAGGGCATAGAATATTCAAAATATGAATGGATTGCTTTTTTAGATTCTGATGATAAATGGGAACATAACAAATTAGAATTACAAGTTGATGTAATCAAACAACATAATTTTGAAAAATTATTAGTAATACACACCGATTGTTACTACTTTGACCAAGTTAATGATATAACAAATGTATGGAATACAAAATTAGTACATGGAGCAAATGCATATAAGAGACTTTTAGAAGAATATGGACCAACATTTCCAAGCATTTTAACATCAAAAGAAGCGTTACTTAAAATTAATCTTTTGGATATTAATACTCCATCCTATCAAGAATGGGACACCTCCATAAGTCTTGCAAAAATATGCAACTTTCATCATATTCAATTACCATTATTTACTTATATAATTCATTCCGAAGAAGCAATATCAAAAAATAAAACCAAAGATATTGATGGTTATCTTTACATTATAAATAAATATAAAGAAGAGATTATAAAGATAAATGGCATTTCATGTTGGGAAAAACATGTTGAATTTGTTTTTCGTCGAAGCATTGATTTTGAATTATGGGAATATGCATTAAAAATAAAAAAACTATACATAAACTTAAAAAACGAAAACATTAGTTTTCTTTTATTCTGCCTAAAAAACAAAACCAAACCAGAAATATCACATACAAAATACAATGCCTATAAAAACAAACTCTATAAAATAATCATACGCAAAATAATCTGGAAAATAAGATTATACTTTAAACAATAAATTTCTTATAAATATAGCAAAACACTAAACTTGTATGCTTTATTTTGAATAAAACATTGTAATAAAAACAAAAAAAGACATTCAAGTTTTTCTCTTTAATAATTAATAATGTATATTTGCATAAATTATTAAAACGGCTAATAAAACCATGAATGATAAAAACATAATACTAGATATATATAATAAAATAGCAGAAAAAAGCCCAATACATGCTAAAAAGTTAAAAAAGAACATGAAACATTATAATGATGTTTATTTCCAACGTTCAGATGACTTTATTATTAAATATTTAAAATTTTTAAACACTTTAGGTAAAGATATTGATTACTCTATTGATTGCTATCTTAAAATGTTAGATGATATTATTGCCGAAGATACGTATTTCAAAAAATTCGGAAAGTATAGTAGTAGTTCTTTTGAAGAAGTAAACAATAGAGTTTATGGAAATCCAAATATAATGGAATATTACATGCATGGCTTACTTATATCTCAATTTTTATGGAAACAACATTATCAAATATATAATTACTTTATTGAAAACATAAAAGAATATTCAAATAGCACTAATAGCTATCTTGAAATAGGAGCAGGTCATGGACTATATTTATCCGAAGCTGTTAAAATTTTAGACAAAAATGCAATTATTGACGTTGTAGACATTAGCGAATCATCCATTAATTTAGCAAAAAATCTAATTAATAATGACAGAATTAATTTTACATTAGCTAATATATTTGACTTTAACAGCAATAAAAAATATGATTTTATTACTATGGGGGAAGTGCTTGAACATGTAGAGAATCCTTTATCATTATTATTAAAACTTAATGAACTTTTAAATAAAAATGGAACATTATACATAACTGCACCAACAAACGCGCCTACAATTGATCATATATATTTATTTAAAAATATAAATGAAATAAAAAGTTTATTAAACAAAGCTGGCTTTAAAATAGAAAAAGATATTTACTTCTACGCAGAAGACCTTCCTGAAGAAATGGCAGAAAAAATGGAAATTGCTCTTATGTACGGAGCATTTTTAAAAAAAATATAAATTAATTAAATTAAATAATTCACTCTCTATGGAACAAATTGATATTATAAACAAACTAAATAATATATTTAGAGAAGTTATGGATAATGAAGATATAGTGATTACTCCTGAAAGCTCTGCTAATGATATTGAAGAATGGGATTCTCTTACACATGTTCAACTAATTATCGCTATTGAAAAAAGTTTTAACATTAGATTCAAATCTTCGGAAATCAGAAATTGGAAAAATGTTGGAGAAATGATTGAAGCTATACAAAATAAATTTTAGACTTATTTTATTAGTTTCCCTTCAAACTATCATTTTATTTATATAAATGGATAATATCACATTTCAATCTTTAAAAAAGAACCTAAAAAAAGATTATTCTTCTTTGAATAAAATTAAAATAGCTATACTTGGTGATTCTGCAACACAAATGTATGCGCAAGCTATAAAAGGATATGGTTATGAATTAGGCATTAATTTTGAAATTTTCGAAGCTGATTATGATCAAATAGAGCTTCAAACATATAATAGCCAATCTGAGCTATATGAATTTAACCCAGAATATGTAATTATTTTTTACTGCACAAATAAGATTCAAAAAAAATTTGGAGAATCTCACTTAACAAAGAAACCTCTTTTTGCAAAAGAATTCACAAATAAGATTGAAAACATATATCAAACAATTACCACACAAATAAAATGTAAAATCCTATTATTCAATTTTGCAGAAATAGACGATGCTGTATTTGGTAATTTTAGCAACAAAACAAATTTCTCTTTCATTTATCAATTACGTATGATTAATTTTGAGCTAATGAACTTGGCTCAAAAGTTTAAAAACTTGTTTATTATTGATATTAATAAACTTCAAGCAACTTATGGATTGAATTTTATAACTAATAATAAAATTTACATTAATACTAATCTCTTTTTTAGCATTGATTTTCTACCCATAATAGCAAAAAACTCTATAGATATTATTCAATCAATAAATGGAAAATTTAAAAAATGCATTATTCTTGACCTTGACAATACATTATGGGGAGGTATAATTGGAGATGATGGAATAGAGAATATAGAGATTGGTGATTTAGGCATAGGAAAAGCATTCTCTGAATTGCAACTTTGGATAAAACAATTAAAAGAAAGAGGTATTATTATTGCAGTTTGCAGCAAAAATGACGAAAACATCGCCAAAGAACCTTTTGAAAAACATCCCGACATGATATTAAGATTGGATGATATTGCTGTGTTTGTAGCTAATTGGAATAATAAAGCTGACAATATTAGATATATTCAACAAATTTTAAATATAGGATTTGATTCTATGGTATTCCTTGATGACAATCCATTTGAAAGAAATATAGTAAGAACAAATATTAATGACATATCCATTCCAGAACTACCAGAAGATCCTGCCGAATATTTGAATTATTTACGAACACTAAACCTTTTCGAAACCGCATCTTTCACTGAAGCTGACGAGCAAAGAACAATGCAATATCAAGAAGAAGCTAAAAGAAATATAGAACAGCAACAATTTACAAACGAAGCCGACTTTTTAAAAAGCTTAAACATGATTGCTACTGTTGAAATGTTTAACTCTTTTAATACACCTAGAGTATCACAACTAACACAACGATCAAACCAATTTAACTTAAGAACAATAAGATACACTGAACAAGAAATACAAGAAATAGCAAAAAACAAAGATTACATAACTTTAGCATTGTCTCTAAAAGACAAATATGGAGACTATGGACTAATTTGCTTAATAATCATGAAAAAACAACAAAATAATACTCTTTTTATTGATACATGGATTATGAGTTGTAGGGTATTAAAGAGAGAAATGGAACAATTTACTCTAAACCAAATTGTTGAAATAGCTAAACAAAATGGATATTCCAAAATTATAGGCGAATATATAAGCACTCCTAAAAATTCAATGGTGGCAAATCATTATCTAAACTTAGGATTTGAACAAGTAAATAATCAATGGCAATTAGAAATATCAAAATATGCAGAAAGAAATTGTTATATAATGAAAACTTAAAATGAAAACTCTCTAATTAATATATCATTAGCAAATTTAACTTTACAACTTATAACTTAAATTTATGTCGATATTTAATCTTTACGCCAAATACTACAATATATTTTACAAAGACAAAAATTACTTAGAAGAAGCTAAATATATTGATAATATAATAAAACAATACTGCCCAAGCGCAAAAAAACTCCTTGAATTAGGTTGCGGAACAGGAAATCATGCGTTCCATCTAAATAATATGAACTACGAAGTAACTGGAATTGATTTGTCTGAAAATATGATACAGATAGCAAATGATGCAAACAAAAATATTGCACTCCCACACCCTAAGTTTTTAGTTCAAGATATAAGAAATTTTGATTTAAATATGGAATTTGATTCTATTATTTCATTGTTTCATGTTATGAGTTATCAAACAAGTAATGAAGATTTGAACAATGTCTTCAAAATGGCAAACAAACATCTTAAAAAAGGAGGTGTCTTTTGTTTTGATTGCTGGTATGGACCTGGCGTCATAACGGACAAACCAGAGATAAGAGAAAAAACTTATGATAATAACGAAATTATTATAAAAAGAAAGGCTATCCCAACAATGCTTATTAATGAAAATAGGGTTAATGTTAAGTATGAAATAGAAATTACAGACAAACAAAGCAATGAAAAGGCAAAAATAGAAGAAGAACATAATATGCGTTACTTATTCAAACCTGAAATAGAACTAATTGCAAAAAATAATGGATTGAAACTTATGGGATGCTTTGAATGGATGCAAAAAACAGAACCTAACGAAAACACATGGTATGCCTTTTTAGTAATAAAGAAAGAATAATCCAAATTAAGCAAAGCAAATTAATTATTTTATATTTGCCAAACAAAAAATAAAAAAAAATTAGTAATTACTCAATATGATAAAGTATTTAAAAAATAAATTAAGAGGTTTTATTTCAAATTCTATACCTATTCAAAATATCCCACAAATACAAGATAATAGATATTCTCCTGAAACTAAAATCGCTTTAAGAAATATGTATCATTATTATCAAGAATGTGCGAAGAAAAAAGAAAAAATTAATTTGTCAGATACTGGCTTTCGCATTTTTTCCCAATTTGAAGAAGATGGCATATTGTTAGCCATATTTGGATTAATTGGAGAGAAAAATAAAACATTTGTTGATATAGGAGGAGCAGATGGAATTAACAGTAATTGCGCAAACTTGGCTATTAATTTAGGTTGGAATGGTCTTTTTATTGACGGTGACCAAGACAATATAACAAAAGGTAGTATATTTTATAAAAATCACCCTGACACATGGGGATATCCTCCAAAATTAACAAAAGCATTTATACAAAGAGAAAACATTAATCAAATAATTGAAGATGCTGGATTTAATGGAGAAATAGATCTCGTTTCTATAGACTTAGATGGAAATGATTATTGGATATGGGATGCACTAAAAGTTGTAAGCCCAAGAGTAGTTATTATAGAAACACACATCGAATTTGGATTTAACAGCATCGTTGTTCCTTACGATAAAGATTATTTTTATCCAGGCAAACATCCTGATTATCATGGAGCATCTCCTGTTGCAATGAATAAATTAGCAAATAAACTAGGATATCGCTTAGTTGGCTCAAACAATTACGGGTTTAACACAATATACATCAAAAATGGTATTGCTGAAGATTTATTACCAGAAGTATCACTTGATTATATCTTAAGACATCCTAGAAATGAAGAAAGATTTAAAGTTTTCGAACCAATAAAAGATTGGGACTATATAACAGTATAATCTTTAATTATCAATAAAATTTAACTTAAATTCATTTATATATTTTTCAATATTATAATACTTTTCAAACATCTGAATGCAATTCCTCGAATACTCATTATAATTACTTGTTATTTGTTTTATTGCAACATTTAGCTCATCTATAGAGTTTATAGATACTCCAACTTTGTTCTCCTCAATAAACTGATTTAAATTTGTTTTTCCCATTATTATTAAAGGTTTACCTGTACGTAAAAACTCAACAAGCTGCCCTGAAGCAAACCGAATATTCTGGAAATTTAAATCAGTAGGAACATAAGCAATAAATCCTATATTAGAATTAATGACAATATTGTGGGTTTCTAAAGGATTGTAAAACCCATCAGAAACAACTGGTTTATTTGATATATTTTGAAGCAATATCTTTATTTCGTCAGATATGTATCCATGTATTGTCAAATCATACAATTCACTGTTTTCATTATAATGTTTTATTAACAAATCACTATACGAACGATAATCACTAATTCCTCCTATCTGCATCAACATAGGTTTATCATTAGGGTTATATTCTTTAAAAGCATTTACTTCTTTTAAAGATACGGGCATATACATGGTTTTGACACAATCTTTCTTAACATTTATTGATTTTAATAAAACCTCTTCTCTTGCATCATCCTGTATTATTAAAGATTTATTTTTTAATAGATAATGACGTGTGTATCGATTTGATAACTTGTATAAAATATTTTTAGAAACACTTTCATCATAACTTCTAAAATCATGACTCCATAAGATAATCTTTGATGTTTTAAAAATCATAGAAGCTATAATGTAAGGTACACTATCTATTGCTATAACAATATCATAATCTGTATTTTTATACTTTTCTAGTAAATACTTATATTCATTTTTTACATCTATCAATCTCTGATAACTAAACTTTTTTAAAGGCTCTTGCTTTATAATCTTTGATATTCGCTCAAGAACCAATCCTCTTTCTGAAAAGAACTGAAAATCAATATTGGCAAAATTAGCTAGCTCTTTAAAAAAAACAGCACAATGAGGATATAGATTATTATCATTCTTAAATGGAGAAAATATTAAAATCTTTTTTTCTTTTGCCACAAATACAAATATATTTTAATTAATAATAAAGCTAATGATAATTAGAATTCTTTGTTATCCATTGTTATTCTTTTTCTAAGGTTTCAATAGCTTTTATAAAACTATTATCATTTTGATTATAAATATAATAAAAACCATTTTCTCCGAAAATATTTCTTGCTATTAAAGCTTTTAAAATATTCTTTATTTTCAATTCAGATAAAGCCACCTCTTTGCTATTTGCTTCTACACCATTTTGTTTTGCGTAATCAACTAATAGTTCCACAACCTTACTATCAATATTGTAGTTTCTATCAAAATCTTTTATTGTTTTAAATTGAGAAAAGTATTTTCTATTTTTATCAAAATAATCAAAAGAAAAGTCAAAAACGATTCCACTTCTCTCTATCTTAACATAATAATTTGCTCTTTTAGTTGTGTCAAAAGGTATGTATATATCAGGATATATACCGCCACCGCCGAATACAATTTTTCCTTTTTTTGTATAATATTTAGCCGTATCTTTTGACGTAATAGTATCTTTCAGTGCGGCATATTCATTCATAATATTTGAGTAAAAGTCTTCAAAATACTTTTCTGTTCCTTCGTCGTAAGGTTTCTGTATAGAACGACCTGATGGAGTATAATATCGTGCAACGGTAAGTCTAATTGCAGAACCATCAGGCATACCTATTTGCTCTTGCACTAATCCTTTTCCAAAAGATCTTCTTCCTATAATAGTACCTCTATCATTATCTTGGATAGCTCCTGCAACTATTTCACTTGCAGATGCACTCCATTCATCAATTAGTATAACTAGTTTACCTTTTTCAAAATTCCCTTTTTTTGTTGCATAAACATAACTTTCTGGTTTTGACTTACCCTTTGTGTAAACAATTAAGTCTTTTTCTGGCAACATGTCATCAGCAATGTTTATAGCAGCTTCAAGATACCCTCCTCCATTAGCTCGCAAATCTATAATAAGTTTTTTCATTCCTTCCTTATTTAATTTGAGTACAGCTTTTGAATACTCTGCATAAGTTTGAGCTGCGAACTTATTAATTTTAATGTATCCGGTTGTTTTATTTATCATATAATATGCATCAACACTATATGTAGGAATCTTTGCACGAGTAACATTAAATATCAGTAAATCTTTCACCCCTTTTCGCTTTATTGAAAGTTTAACTTTGGTATTTTTTTCTCCTCGCAATTTATTTAACACCTTAGCATTATCAATATCTTTTCCAACAAAAAGAGTATCATTTACTTTTATTATTCTATCACCTGAACGTATTCCTACTTTTTCAGAAGGTCCTAAAGGTATAGTTTGAATTACCACTATAGTATCTTTTTTAATCGAAAATTGGACTCCAATTCCTTCAAATTCACCAGTTAGATCTTCATTAATAAAAGTTAAATCTTTTTTAGGAATATAAGTAGAATGAGGATCTAATTTTTGCAACATATCAGAAATCATGTTTTCTGTTATTTCTTCTCTATTAACAGAATCCACATATACTTCCTCAATAATATCAATAATATTATTTATTTTATCTTTTTTATCTTGATTGTTCTCTCTAACGCCTACTTGATTATTTGAAGAAAAGTAAAAGAAACTTATTGTCATACCTATAATAATAGATATTGATATAATAAGAGGTAACAATACAACGTATTTATTGTTATTAAATTGTTCTTTATCTGTTTCTGTTAAATTATCGTTTGTCTGATTTTCTATGTTCTCTTCATTAGGATATTGCTCCATAATATTTATTTAGGTTTGTATTTTGATAAATTTAATATTTTTTTAGAATTAGGTTCTAATAACAATTGTTTTAAAGTGTAACTTGGATTATTTTCCATAAACGACCGAACTATCTGCCATCCCAACCAAATGCCTGTACGACCTGGAGAATTTTGCCCAAAATGATAAGAAAAAGGAGCATCGTCAATAAACTTATTAATAGCACTCTGATCTTTCATAAACAATATTTTTTGGTCAATCACAAATGCCCAAATATTCTTCTCGTTTTTTCGACACCATTCAATTTGTTTCGCATTATAAAACATCTTAAGTGAGTCTTCATAATTAGGTAACATGGCATCCATAAAATACATTATTTTTCCATAATATATAGCCTTGTCTATAAATGTTTCTAGCTTACAATCTCCTATTTTGGAAATAGCTAATTGGTAAAATATGTCAGGAACTAAATATTCTTTTTTAAATTTTTGAGCAATATACATAGGAATGCCATATTTAGTGTAATATTCACCTCCTAAAAACATATCTAATCCTATTATTACAAGGCTATCTTCTAATAAGAACAACGGAGCCTGAGGATTTATTCCAGAAATGAAAGTATATATTTCTGGTGTTTTTTTTGTTTCAGGAAAATATTTAAAATAATATTTAAAAGCAGTTTCTAACTCTTTTTCTATATCATTTAGATTTGGGTATTTTTTATTGCAATCTTCATAAAGCTGTCTTATTGCAGGGTCTTCTAAATACTCTTTTAATTTCAATAATCCCATAGAATCAGGGACTTCATCTCCTATAAAAAAAGCATAATCCTTTTGCAACTTAGTTATTTCCTGTTTTATATTATCTTTTTTAATATTAAACAAAGCTTGCTCATATCTTTTTATTTTTATAGCAATAGGTAGTTCTATATTTTCAATGCTTATCTTTTCTACTCTTTTCTTTTCTTTACAAGATGAAGAGGCAAACAAAATTAAGGAAGAAAGAAAAAATATATTCAGTACTTTCATTATGTTAATTATTTTTTTTAATATTGCATAAAAATTAACGTCAAATAAAGTGTCAAAATTATGAAAAAGTTGTTTATTTTATCAGTTTTATTAAGTTTTTTTATTAATACCACATATTCTCAATCTTCTGATTATAAAAAATTCAGATTTGGACTTAAAGGGTCTTCTTCATTGTCATGGTTAAAATCAGGAACTAAAGAGTATAAATCAGATGGTTCGAAAATTACATTTGGATATGGATTAATGACAGAATTTGGATTTAGTAAAAATTATTCATTCTTAACTGGTTTTGATGTTTCTGTTTCTGGTGGAAAACTTTTGGCTACAGACACATTAATGCCTCTTATTGCAGATAGAAAAGGTGACTTGCAATTTTCTACACCTACAAGTATTGCTGCAACAACTTCTATTGACATAAAAAAACTTCAATATATTGAAATTCCATTATTGTTAAAGATGAAAACTAACGAAATAGGTTATATAACTTATTTTGGATTATTCGGAGTAAACGCTGCAATAAATCTAAAATCAATAGCAGATTTTAAGGTAGAAAATAAAAATGGAGAATCAATAAGTGAAAAAAGTGATATTAATATAAAATCTAATATTATCCCAGTTAAATCTGGTTTAGTTATAGGTGGTGGATTAGAATATTCTTTAGGAGGGAACACTGCTGCAATAATGCAAATAGTATTCAATAACGGGTTTACAGATATTTTTAAAGAAAAGCAAGATAAAAGCATCAACAATAATGTTACCCTTACTTTAGGCATCATATTCTAAAAATCACCAAGAATAATTTATTTTAGATTTTGTTTTAATTCAGCATATTGTATATGCTTCTATTATCTCAGAAATTATTAATCCTTTATTTCAATTATCTAAGTTATAAATATCTCTTTACTCAATTACTAATTCATAAATAAATACCTTTGCTTTTTCAAGCAATAGAAAATTAAGAATTAAGGAATAGGTTAAAAATAATGTTAAAAAATATTTATAAAAAGTTAGTTCCTTTAAAAATAAGACTTGACGTTTATTATTTGTTATTTAAAATACGTTATCTTTTTTATATTGGAAGTGAATTTGAGTGCAATTGTTGCGGTAAGAAAATACGTAAATTTCTAGATTATGGCATTGTAAAAAGACATAATGCAGCTTGTCCTTATTGCTATTCACTTGAAAGAAATCGTCTACTATGGCTTTTCTTAAATAATAATAACCTTTTAAATAAAGAAACAAAGCTTTTACATTTTGCACCAGAAAGGATAATTGAGCAAAAAATTAAAAAACTAAAATTAAAAAGTTATATTAGTGCAGATATTGACCCTCAGCTTGCAGATGTTGTTGTTGACATAACAAATATTAATTTCCCTGACAATAGTTTTAATCTAATAATATGCTCACATGTTCTTGCTCATATAAAAGATGAAGCAAAAGCTATTCAAGAACTATATAGAGTGCTTTCAACTGGCGGTATTGCTTTAATAATGACACGTATTGACTTGTCATTAAATGCCACTTATGAGGAAACAGATGTTGATACATCAAACAAACGCCTTAAATATTACAAACAAGAAGATGTTTTTCGTATTCATGCAAAAGATTTCAATAAAAGGCTAGAACAGTCAGGCTTTAATGTTGAAGTGTTAGATTATGCATCAGAGCTTGGGACAAAAATAAGCAATTATTATTCATTAGGAAAAAACGAATGGATTTATAAATGCAGTAAATTATGAAAAAGATTATAGAATTTATTCCTTTTCATCTTCTTAAGCAATTATCAAATGATATAATGCTCATTGTTCCCTTCTATCATTCTGTAACAGATGCACCAGGAATACATTTAAAAAATCTATACAAAGTAAAAACTGAAACAATATTTGAAAAAGACATTAACTTCTTATTAAAACACTACCAACCTGTATCCCTTTTAGATGTTAAAAATCATATAAACGGAAGTAAGCCTCTAACCAAAAAATCATTTCTACTTACATTTGATGATGGTCTTAGAGAATGTTACGATGTGATATATCCCACACTTAAAAAACAAGGAATCCCTGCTGTTTTTTTTATTAACACGGGGTTTGTTGATAACAAAGAATTGTTTTATCGATTTAAAACAAGCTTGTTAATTGAAAATTTGAAAACTTCTAGCAACTCTTTAAAAAAAGAAATATCTATCAAATATTTTAACAAAACCTTCTCTTCTGATACAACACTTGTTAACGAACTATTAAGTATAAACTACAATAATAAGCAGTTGCTTGACAATATTGCTTTAACAACTAATACTGATTTCAATCATTATCTTAATCAATACAAGCCTTTCATGTCATTATCTATGATTAAAGAACTTTATGAAAACAATTTTGATATTGGCTCACATAGTGTTGATCATCCTGATTTTTCCATTTTAGATGATAAACAAAAGATTTGGCAAATAAAAAATAGTATTGAATATTTAAAAGAAAACAATGTTTTTAGCAACGTGTTGTCTTTCCCTTTTGCTGATTATTTTATAAAACAAGACTTCTATAATTTTATCTTTAGTGAAACTAAATTAGACTTATGTTTTGGGACTTCTGGATTAAAAAAGGAAAATGACAAACGAATAATACAAAGAATAAACTTTGAAAAAGATACAACATTAGCTAAACATATATTTAAAGAAAAAATTAGCAAATACTTTATTAAGTCTTTAATAAAAAAGAACATTACAGACCGAACATAACAAGCTTAATTTATTAAATATCTCAACGCAAGTATAATATATCTTATGCAGAACTTTCTAAAAAACATACAACAAGATAATTGTTAATAAGCAGTTGCTTGCATTGAGTGCTTTTGTTTGGAACCAATTAGTCAACTTGCCAATAAGCATATTATAAAAAAGGAAAAAACGCAATAGTAATTACTTCCTACGATGTAATAATCTTCTCTAATAATAACAGAAAAAAAACTATTTTGAGACCGTTGTAATAATCACGATTCAATAATTTCGTTATTAAATCTCACTAATTTTTTAGATTTTGTTAATGACAACTATTGATTAATAATTTAAGTAATAATTTATGAAATTTTGCCTTGCAACGGTCTCTAGATAATTATTTTTATGTAATTTTGTCATGTTAATAGCTTGGCTGATTAGTTACAAAAAACGTTTGCTAACAAAAAAATAAATTATTAAAACAGAGTATATCAATATTGTTAGCTAAAATTAATGCGATGCAAACGACTAAAATTGTTAAAAGATACACTAAAACAATAATCATTATTATTTATCTCTTATTTGGATACCAAACTAATGCTCAAAAAAAAATTACTGATAATTTAAGTGGTATGATAAATTTTCATTCTGGATATAATTTGCCTGAATATCCTTTTAATGTTGCAATTACAGAAGACTATATTCGCTCTTTAGAAATTTGTCTTTTAAAAGAAACCGTAGGCAAAAATCAATGGGAACAAATTTATAATTATCCTAGTTATGGAGTATCATTGTTTTACTCAACTTTGGGAAATGATGAAATATTTGGACGCGAATTTGCTTTAACATATTTTATCAAATCGTATTTGCTTTCTAAAAATCGCTTAAAATTATTCAATCGTACAGGAGTTGGAATTAGTTATGTTAATCGCAAATTTGATCTCCAAAAAAACTATCTTAATGTAGCCATAGGTGCTAATTTCAATATTCATTTTAATTTTAGAATTGGAGCAAACTACGCATTAACTGATAAATTAAGTTTTAATACAGGACTTTCATTCGATCATTTTTCAAATGCAAATACAAGTGAACCTAATTTAGGCATTAATTATCTTACTGGTTATGGCGGAGTAAGTTATAATTTAGGAGAAAAAAGCAAAAAGCAAATACATAAAATAGAAGAGCATGTCAAAGAAAATAATTATTCTTTTTTTGCAGGTATTGGAGGTAAACATAGTAGAGCACTTCTGTCAAAATACTTTTTGGCGTCTTCATTTTCGTTTGAATTTAACAGAGCCTTTACTAAAAAATTTAACTTTGGAATTGGGAGTGATTTATTTTATGATTCATCTGTTGAAGAAAGTATGAAAAAAAACTCTCAAGACTACAAAAAATCTGATAGTTTTAAAACAGGTATTCATCTATCGCCGTCGATTGTTTATAACAAGTTTAGTTTCTCAATTCAGGAGGGTATTTATTTTTTACTACCAGAACAATTAGAAAATTATTTAACATATAATAGAGCTATAGCGCAATTTCAAGTAGACGATCATTTAATAATTCGTTTTGTGATTAAGTCTCATTTATTTATTTTAGATTACCATGAAATAGGATTCGGATATAAATTTTAAACATGAAGCAGAAATTAATATTGTTCTTTATTTTAAGTTTGTTTCTTTCTTGTAATAAAGAAAAGATTTCTAAAAGTCGTATTATAATGCTTGAGTCTTTTGAGCAAATAAAATTAAATGATGCTTTTGAATTGTATATAACCGAAGGGAGTAACTATTCAATTGAAATTGTTGGGGACGAAAAAGTTATAGAATATGTTGATTTAAAGGTTGAAAATAATACACTTACTATAGAAAATAAAAAAAAATGGAAATGGATATCTCCTAAAAAGAATAAAATAAATATATACGTAAGTTCGCTCCCATTAAAAAAAATTACAGCCGCAGATGGTTGCAATATTCGAACTTTGACTCCTATAACATCAATGGAATTTGGATTAGTCTTAACAGGTAAATCAAATCAAGCAAATCTTGAATTACGAGGAAACATATTTTACTATTTTAATAACTTTCCGACAGGCGGTAAGCTTACATTATCAGGAGAAACGGAAATATTGAAAATCTGGAATTTTGCGTTAATGTCTGTAGATGCAAGAAACTTAATTTCGAAATATGCAATTGTTGAAAATAGCTCTAAAGGAGATTGTCATTTGACTGTATTGAATAAACTGGAATATAGTATTAGAGGAGAAGGAAATATTTATTTATATGGAAAATCATTAGAAATTATTGCAAATGACATATCTTCATCTGGTAGACTATTTCAATATTAAAATTTACTAATCGGGAGTTAGAACCCCTCTAATTAAATTTCTACTGATCAAATGTTTTTATATATTTGCGCATTGTTATTTTGGTGTTTATTCAGAAACAAAAATATAAATTGAAAGATAAATCTAACAAAAGTAACATTTTTTTTTTATAATATTTAGTTGGTTGATAGTGAAAAACAAATTTAAAACATGCGTAAAGTTAAATGCAATAAAAACAATCCTGCTATTTGTTGTTTTAATATTTCATCAATATTTTTGCTTTGGTCAAGATTATCAATGGTGGAACACTAAGCATAACTGGGATGGAGTTACTCCTTGGTATAATTATATTATTATTTCACCAAAATTTATGGGACCTAATGCATTACCTGTGCCGATTATAAAAAATGGAATGATATCCCAAAACTCTTACTTCAGTTTGGGAGTAAATAACCACTTCCTTAGTGGAGATAAAACAGAAAATCTTTCCACAGAGCTTTATATCAGGCTATTTAGTCCAAGAGTTGGGCTTAATATTGAAATAGTTCCTATTGAACATTATAAAATGGATACATTAACAAGAGATATAAGAAGGGCTCGTAGTTTTAATGGAGAAGGATTTGCTAGTGGAGACTTCTACATTGGAACATATATCCAATTGATTCAAAATGTAAAAAAATTACCAGATGTATTACTCACCATTAATTTAAAAACAGCATCTGGCTATAATTTATACGATGTGAGATATACAGATACTCCTGGTTATTTTTTTGACTTATCATTTGGGAAAAAGATAAATTTAAATAAGCAAAAAACAAAATTTATTAAACCGTTTTTAATGCTTGGGTTTTATTGCTGGCAAATACTTGGAAACGCTTATCGTCAAAATGATGCTTTTTTATACGGAGTTGGTAGCAACTTTATTTTTTCACATTTTGAAATTAAAAATTCTTTTGGGGGTTATTATGGATATATTGGCAATGGAGATAAACCAATGGTATATAGGTTGTCCCTTAGTAGCACATTTAATACAGTTTTAAATTACGAAGTAAAATTTCAACAAGGCTTACATGACATTAATTATTCTTCATTTGGATTATCATGTAATATAAATTTAGATAAAATAAAAAAGAAATAAAAACGCATATTTTCTAAGCCTTATTACTAATTGCTTATAACAATTAGTTCACTCTAATAAAAAGAACGGTATGGATTTAATTTCATACCGCCCTTTTTTTATTATAAATTGTCAAAAAAAAAAGTAGCCCCGACAGGAATCGAACCTGTATTTAAAGTTTAGGAAACTTCCGTTCTATCCATTGAACTACGGGGCCATCCTATTTTTTCTATTATTTCACTTGCGAACCTTCGCTTACTTTCTCTGTAGGACTGACAAGCACTAAGCGTCCGTCTTTGTCTTCCGCCATAAGTATCATTCCATTTGATTGAATACATTTCAATTCTTTCGGTTGCAAATTTATCAAAATTATTATTTGTTTTCCAATTATTTCTTCAGGAGAATAATATTCTGCTATCCAATCCTGTGTTTAGTGTGAGTTTAAGTAGTTTTTTTGTCTTTGCTACTTTTTCTGTACTTGTTATTGTTGCTACTATTAAATCTATTTGTTCAAACGTTTCAAACTCTATATTTGCTTTTGCCGTAATTGGTTTGTATTCTTCTATTGAGTTAGTTACCTTTGTATGCTCCAATTTTTACAATAACATCGTCTTCTTGGATTCTTCCATGACTCACTCTGATATGTTTTCTCACATATTTCTATCCCATTATCAACTTTAACCCAAAAATTCTGATTACTGATGCAAAGTTGAACCCAGATTACGCATTAAAAAAAATGACTAATTTAGGCTTTAATTTCTAATGTGTAATCTGGGGTAAAATCAATAGTTTCAAAGAGGTTATTGAAAAAAGTGCGAAAACCAGGAAACAAGGTAGCTATGTGTGTGTTAGCATATTTTTCACTTAAATAAGGATAGAAAGCCCTAGAATAAATCCATAGTTGTCATTATTCCATTCTTTAATTGGAGCAGTCCAGATGGAAATTGGGGATTTTTTAGGGGTGAAGTCATAGCGTAATCCAAATCCTAAAGAGCGATTAGCAAGAATGCCAATTGTAGAGTGTGGTTTAATTTTATAAGTCATGTATGATAAATACCAAAATCCGCTAGCTCCGTATTCAAAAACGCCCATGTAGTTTAGCTTTCCCTTCTTTATATAAAAGCAAGGAGAAATGCGCCACATATCAGGTTGAGTTTCTGCACCAAACATAAGTTCAGCATTTAACCATGGGGTAAGTTTCCAATTTAAACCAATAAGTCCTTCAGCCCATGTTTTTGTTAACATATAGTAAGATACAAAGGAAGTTTTATTTTTGATATTGCTTTTAAGGTATACCGAACAAAGAGGCTTTATTTGTTTTGAATGGTTGTAATATCCATAAAGCTCGGAAGATACATAAGATTGAGATTTAGCAGTTATTGCAATTATAGAAAATCCAATAAATATTAGAGTTACTATAATTCGCATGGTATTGAAATAATAAATTCAGTAAATTCTCCATCTTTAGTGTTTACAATGAGCTTTCCTTTATGTAATTTAGTAATTATGTCATAGCTCATTGATAATCCCAGTCCAGTTCCCTTTCCCGTTGGTTTTGTAGTGAAGAATGGGTTGTATATTTTGTCGAGCAATGATTGAGGAATTCCTGTTCCATTATCACGAATTTGTATTTCAATAATAGAATCTTTAAGCTTTGTTGAAATATCTAGATTTGGCTTGTATCCAGAAATATTCATTTTAGCCTTTTCCGTCAAGGCATAGCAAGCATTATTAACAATATTTAATATTACGCGGCTGAAATCCTGAGGAACGATATTTATTTTTCCAATTTTTTCGTCATAATTAGCATTAATAGTTGTGTTGAAATCTTTGTTTTCAGCACGAGTTCCATGATAAGCGAGATTAACATATTCAGCAACTAAAGCATTTATATCTGTTTTTTGAAACTCACCAGATTTACCTCTTGAATGTTGCAACATATTCTTCACAATTGAAGAAGCTCTTTTCCCATGTTCATTAATTTTCTTAATATTATCATTAATGATATTAACCACATCATCCATGTCATCAACTACATCATCCAAATCATGACCTTTTACTTTTTCAAGACTTTCCTTTAATTCTTCAATCAATTCAAAAGAAAGAGAAGAGAAGTTATTTACAAAGTTTAGAGGGTTTTGTATTTCATGAGCAATTCCCGCAGTTAATTGCCCAAGTGAAGCAAGCTTTTCAGATTGGATTAACTGTTGTTGAGTATCCTTAAGATTGTCTAGAGTTTCCTCAAGGTTAAACAATATTCTAGACTTAATAAATGCAGAAATTATATGTTCTTTAATGTTCTTTAACAACTCAAAATCCTTTTGATTAAATGAACTTCGTTTTTTTAGACTTTCAATAATTAAATAACCTTCAATTTCTTTTTCAATCCTCACAACAATAGCAACAGTCGAAGAATTTTCATTTTTAGTATTAATCTTTTCTATAAACTCATTGTTATTTTTAACAAAATAGATATCCTCATAAACTTCTTCAGATTTTGCTAAAAATAAACTCTCCGCCTCATTTACATCTGGAGTGAATATATTTATTTCTGCTTCATTCCAGCCAATAGATGATTTTACTTCAAAAGTGTTTTTAGAGTTGTTTTTCAGCATAACAAAAGCTCTATCTATTGACCTGATTATCTTCAACTTAATTAGTATTGCATGAAGTAAACTTGTAAGGCTTAACTCACTGTTAATAGATTTTACAAAGTCGTTTATTTTCTCTAATTCATCATTTTTGCTTTCTAATTCTACCGATTTTTGTTCGATCTCCTCTTTTTGTATTATAACCTCAGCTGTTCTTTCAGTAATAATTTGCTCAAGTTCTTTTTTCTCCTTCATAAGCTGTCTTGACCTTAGCCTCACGATAATAATAATGACAAATAAAGTAATTATTATATAGAAAGGGTACATCCAGAGTGATTTATACCAAGGAGTTTCTATTACAAAATTATATTCAGCAACGCTGCCAATATTATCAAAAACATTTTTAGAACGAACTTTAAATGTGTATTCTCCAGAAGAAAGGTTTGTGTATTCCTTTTGAGTGTTTTCTGTCCATTCAGACCAACTTTTATCAAACCCTTCAAGTATGAATTGATATTTTGTTTTACCCTTTTTTTCAAAACTAGTTGAAGAATATTCAAACTTAATAGTGTTTTCATCAGC
>Ga0154552_1046_pt1 | contig 40171 bp, 30 predicted proteins | sample RifGroF2_FD_105695 | JGI IMG/M metagenome (GOLD analysis project Ga0154552, IMG submission 105695) | Bacteroidetes bacterium GWF2_29_10
GTGGGAGAGTATGTAGTCGCCACCTTATTTTTATCAAAAAGCCCCTCGTGAAAACTTGGGGCTTTTTTCGTTTATAACAAAATTTTTTTATAAAAAACTCAAATTAAAATTTAATAGTTTTATAATGTACGAAAACAGTAGTATTTGATAAAGAGTGTGAAAATTAAACTAATAATTGATTTTTTTTTATAATGAAACAAAATTTAATGTAAGTTTGCAGATAATGAAAAACATAAATAATAAGATAATTTTAAAATAAAAATACAATGGAAGCATTATCAAAAAGAATTCAAAGTCTTTCAGAATCAGAAACTTTGGCTATGACAAAAAAGAGTAGAGAATTAAAGGCTCAAGGCTTTGATGTTATAAATTTAAGTATTGGTGAACCAGATTTTTTTACTCCAAATTATATTAAAGAAGCAGCAAAGAAAGCTATTGATGAAAATTATAGTTTTTATACGCCTGTTTCTGGTTATCAAGATTTGCGAGAGGCAATTTGCAAAAAGTTGAAAAGGGATAATAATCTGGATTATACTGCAGATCAAATAGTTGTTTCAACAGGAGCAAAACAATCAATTGCTAATGCTGTATTAGCTTTAGTAAATCCAGGAGAAGAGGTTATTGTTCCTGCTCCTTATTGGGTTAGTTACAGGGAGATTGTAAAGTTGGCAGAAGCAAAGTCTGTTTATGTAAATGCAACAGTAGAGAATGATTTTAAGGTAACGCCACAACAACTAAGGGATGCAATAACTCCAAAGACAAAGTTAATTATGTATAGTTCTCCATGTAACCCAACAGGTTCTGTATATACAAAGGATGAGTTGGAGGCAATAGCTATTATGTTGAAAGAATTTCCAAATATTTATATTATAGCAGATGAAATATATGAAAAAATAAATTTTAGTGGGGAGCCTCATGCAAGCATGGCTCAGTTTGATTTTATAAAAGATAGGGTTATTACTGTTAATGGTATTTCAAAAGGATATGCAATGACTGGTTGGCGTTTGGGATATATTGCAGCTCCAAAGTTTATAGCTCAGGCTTGTGATAAACTTCAAGGACAGTTTACATCGGGAACTAATTCTATTACGCAAAGGGCTACAATAACTGCAATGTTAGAAGAAACAGATGATATAGAAAAAATGGTTATCGAGTTTAAAAAGAGGCGAGATCATGTTATTAATATGCTTAAAGAAATTCCAGGTTTGACAATAAATGTGCCTCAAGGGGCTTTTTATATATTCCCAAAAGTTAATCATTATTTTGGTAAAACGGATGGTAAAACTGTTATTAATAATTGTACTGATTTAGCAATGTATTTGATAAATGATGCAAATGTAGCTTTGGTGCAAGGAGATGCTTTTGGTGATGCTGATTGTATAAGAATCTCTTATGCTACATCAATAGAAATATTAACAGAGGCAATAAATAGATTGAAAAAATCATTGGCAAAGCTTAAATAGAATATTAAAAGGAAGTTTTGGATGCCTGACAGAATTTGTTTTTTGTCAGGTATCTTAAAAAATAATTATATGCTTAACAAATACATCAAGAGTATATTTGAATCATTTAAAACGGTAAATCCATTAGTAATAGGAGATGTTATGCTTGATTCTTATATTTGGGGTAAGGTTGATAGGATTTCTCCAGAGGCTCCAGTTCCAATAGTTCATATTTCTAAGAAGGAAAATAGGCTTGGAGGAGCAGCAAATGTTGCAATAAATTTAAAAGAGCTAGGGTGTAATCCGATAATTTGTTCTGTAATAGGAGCGGATGATAATTCTAATTTATTAAAGCAATTGTTTAAGGAACATCAATTGTTAACGGATGGATTAATTTGTAATGCGGAGCGTTTGACAACGCAAAAGACAAGAGTTATTGGAAATAATTTTCAAATGATTAGAATTGATGATGAAATATGTAATCCCGTTAGTGTGGAAATAGAATCAATTCTTATTGAAAGGGTAAAAACAATTATAAAAAAAAAACAAATTAATGTAATTGTTTTTGAGGATTACGATAAAGGAGTTTTAACAAAAAATATTATAACAAGTATTATTAAATTTGCAAAGGCCAATAATATTCCAACAGTTGTTGACCCAAAGAAGCGCAATTTTTCTTATTACAAAAATGTTACACTTCTAAAACCTAATTTTAAAGAGCTTAAGGAAGGCTTGAAATTAGATGAATTAAAAGCAACAAAAGAGACTTTAAATGATGTTTCAAAAGAACTGTTTAAGCTTTTAAATAATAGTTCTTTAGTTGTTACACTTTCAGAGAAAGGGATTTTTTATATAAAGAATGAGTCAGAATTAGATGCTAAAATATTTCCTGCAACGGTAAGGAATATTGCAGATGTTTCAGGGGCAGGGGACACGGTTATTAGCGTGCTAGCTTTATTTGTTGCTTTAAATATAGAGCCTTATTTAATGACTCAAATAGCTAATTTGGCGGGAGGTATTGTTTGTGAAGAGATAGGCACGGTTCCTATCAATAAGGCTAAATTATTAAAAGAATCAATCAAATATTTCGCAGAAAATAAATAGTTCATGCGTGTTGTACTTCAACGAGTAAGTCAGGCTTCTGTAAGTGTTAATAAAGAAATAGTAGGTTCGATTAATCATGGACTCTTAATCTTTGTTGGTATTGTTGAAGCGGATACAGAAAATGACATTGAATGGCTTGCTAATAAAATAGTGGGGTTAAGAATATTCAATGATGCTGAATGTAAAATGAACTTGTCTCTAAAGGATGTAAATGGTGAGATATTGCTTATTAGCCAATTTACATTGTCTGCTTCAACTAAAAAAGGATTCAGACCTTCTTTTATCTATGCAGCACCTCCTCAAATAGCAATTCCAATTTATGAAAGATTTATAATAAAACTAGAAGAATATTTGGGTAAAAGTATAGCAAAAGGAATATTTGGTGCAGATATGAAGATAAGTCTTACAAATGATGGTCCAGTGACGATAATAATTGATTCGAAAAATAAGGAATAATACAAAAAAACATCTCTGTTTTTAAAATAATATTATATTTACACAACTTTTTGTATTAAAAACTTATTTAATTCCTTAATTTATGAGTAATCAAATATGGGCAAGAAAGCCCGTTTCAATGTTTGAAGAGGATCAAAAAAATAGTAAATTAAACAAAGTATTAGGAAAGTGGGGATTAACTGCAATGGGTATTGGTGCAGTTATTGGTGCAGGAATATTTGTTTTAACGGGTCTTGCTGCAAGAGAATATGCAGGTCCTGCATTAGCAGTATCATTTATTATAGCTGGTATTGGTTGTGCATTTGCAGCTTTGTGTTATGCCGAGTTTGCGTCATTGTTGCCAGTCGAGGGTTCGGCCTATGCATATTCTTATGCTACGATGGGAGAGTTTTTTGCATGGATAATTGGTTGGGATTTAATATTGGAATACGCTATGGCTTCAGCTTCTGTTGCTGTAGGTTGGTCTGGGTATTTAGGAAAGTTTTTAGCATTATTTAATATTCATTTGCCTTTATGGCTAATGCACGATCATGCAACCGTAACAAGAATATTGAATGAGGCTACTTCGAAGGGAGTTATTGGAGATTTAAGCAATCAATATTCGTCTATAGATGTGCCTAGCTTTATGGGGTTTAATATTGCTTTTAATTTGCCTGCTTTTTTTATTATAATGATTGTTACGGCTATTTTAGTTAAGGGAATAAAGGAAGCGGCAAATACAAATTTAATTATGGTTGCAGTAAAAGTTGCAGTAATATTATTTGTTATTATTGTAGGATCTTTTTTTATTGATACAAATAACTGGGTGCCTTTTATTCCAGAAAGGTATATTGATGCTTCTGGACATGGACATTATGGTTGGATGGGAGTATTGTCAGGGGCAGCTTATGTATTTTTTGCTTATATTGGTTTTGATGCGGTGTCGACACAGGCAGGGGAGGCGAAAAACCCGCAAAAGTCAGTTCCATTTGGAATAATAGTTTCATTAATTGTTTGTACTATTTTGTATATTTTAGTTGCATTAGTTTTAACAGGAATGATAAGTTATAAAGAGATAGACTTAGAAGCCCCCCTATCAGCAGTGTTTGCATCATATAATTTAGGGTTTGCAGTTTTTATTATTTCCATAGCCGCAATAGCAGGTTTAACATCAGTTTTATTGGTAATGCTATTAGGTCAATCTAGAGTCTTTTATGCAATGTCTAGAGATGGATTATTACCCAAAAGTACATTTGGGGAACTTCATAATAAGTTCAAAACACCATATAAAGCTACCATACTAACAGGAGTTGTTGTTGCTTTTATTTCTGCACTTACTCCAATTGAGGATATAGCTAAATTAGTTAATATAGGAACGTTGTTGGCATTTATTTTAGTTTGTATAGCTGTTTGGATTATGCGAGTAAAAGAACCCGATCGTCCTCGACCATTTAAAACACCTTATCTCCCAGTTGTAGCTACTCTTGGTATATTGAGTAATCTTGCTATGATGTTAAGCCTAGAATTAGTTAATTGGTTACGCTTGGTAGCATGGTTAGCTATAGGTTGTATTATTTATTTTGCTTACAGCAAAAGACATAGTCTACTGGGGAAAAGACTAAAGGAAAATAAATTGTAATAATACTTTATGCAAGAATGGCTTGGCATTTCTCTATTAGGTGATTCATTAATAAAATTTGCCTTTCTTTTAATATTGGTATCTATATTATGCATTTTCCTCAATAAAGTATACCAAAAAGAAGTTTTTTATAGAATAGCAAAAGGTCTTAACATTACTGTTTTTATTATTCTTGCTACTTCTGTTTTATTATTATATTATCTTATTTTTGAACATCGTTTTGAATTTTACTATGTTTGGAAATATACATCTCTCAATTTAGAAACTATTTATCTTATTTCTGCATTATGGGCTGGTCAAAATGGAAGTATTTTGTTTTGGGTTACATTTCAGGCTATAATTCTATTATTTATAAAGCATAATAGTAGAAACAAAAACACCATATTAATCATTTCCTTTATCCAATTAATGCTTGTTTTTTTAATTATAGGAATTAAGATGGGAGATCTGGAAATCGGGCGAGGAATATTTACGTTATTAAGTGATGCTTCTGAATATCAGCATGAATTATTATTCAATAATCCTCAATATTTGCAATTTATAAATGATGGAAATGATATTAACCCAATATTAAAGCATCCTTTGATGAGCATTCATCCTCCTTTGCTTTTTATGGGATATGTTTTTGCTGCTTTTTTATATGCAAGTACTGCAAATTTTTTAATTACTCAAAATAAAAAGATCCTTAATGTTATTCAATTATGGAATCTTTTAGCATTGTTATTTGTTTCTTTAGGAATTATATCGGGAGGATTTTGGGCGCATGAATCTTTAAGTTTTGGGGGATTTTGGACATGGGATCCAATTGAAAATGCATCTTTATCAATTTGGATATTTCTAATTGTTTCGACGCATACAAATCTTATTACAATTAAAAATAAGTTCAATTATTTAACCAATGCTGTTATTAATCTATTGCCTTTTATAATTACTATCTATACTAGTTTTTTAACCCGAAGTGGATTATTAAATGAAACATCCGTTCATGCTTTTGCTGATAAAGAATATAAAATAACAATGTTCTTCTATCTAATTATAATATTAATATTTTCAATAATAATTAGCATTGTATATCTAAGAAATAATAAAAAAGTAAGTGCTACGAGCAATATTGAAATTAATAGGGAAAACCTTGTGACAGCATCAATGTTTGTTCTTCTAATTTTAAATATTAAAATAATATTAAGTATTTCTTTACCCATAATTAATTACATCATAAATTCCAACCTTACATTACCCATTGATACTATAGGATATTATAATAAAAATGTATCATTTTTTACAATAATAATAAATATCTTGTTTTGCTTTAGTTTATATCTTTATAAGGCAAAAACATTTAAAAAGAAATCAATAACAATCATTGCAAGCTTTATTATTATTGCTTCAGGCATAATAATTCCTATAGAATTATATGAAAATTTAACCAACACTATTCTTTTTACTTCATCATTAATGGCTATATTACTTCTGTTTTTTATAAAACAAAATAATGCAGCCAAGTTATCACACGTTGGTATATTCTTGCTTATTATTTCATTTATTATTTCCTTTTCAGAAACCAAATTAAACCAATTCCATTATCAAAATAATAAAATAGAAATAAAACAAAATGAATATTCAAGTCTGAATTCTAAACTTAAAGTAAAATTAATCAATATTCAACACACTCAGGACATCATTAAATACCATATTCAATTAACGGCAAGTAATAGAAACGATTCCACTATATATGATTTATTCCCTTTCTCTAGAATTTCTAAAAATTTCGGAATTGTAAATGAACCTTATATCTTCAGAACATTTGCAACCGATTTATTCTTTAATATTGCTAATCTGGAGCAAAAACAACCTCACAACATTAATATAAAATTACATGACACTACACAAATTGATGATTATAAGTTTATATTTGATAAAATAGAAGTAGTTAATCTATCCAATCAATCAAACACAAAAGAATCAATACAACAAAATATTGAAAATCTCAAAATAAAAGCTTATTTTTCTATCAATAACAATATTAAGTCTCATAAATTACAAGCTTCTTACATAATCAAAAACAATAATGTTTATTTTGAAGATGACTCTTTACAAAACCTAAACTTAAAAATACGTTTTGTTGGTATATCGGATAATGAAAACACAATTAAAGTACGCATTGAATACTTGAATCCAAATACATTATCCTTATTTTTTAAAGATTTTCCTTTTTTCTCTCTTATTATTATTTCTTTATTAATCCTATTTACTGGCTTAATTTACTCTATTGTAAATAGGATTGTAAGCATATCAAAGATTAAAGCGTAAATACGACATTCAGCATTAAATCATTTTCTCAAGCAATGGGGTATTTCCTTCCAAGTTATCAAATATTTGAATTTTAATTGACTTGTTCTTTATGTAATTAGCAAATGATTTGTATCTTTTTAATCTCTTAAAATCTGCAAAAACAGAATTGTAAAACTCATCCAACTTATCACTAGAAATAGTGTCATTTCCATCAATCCAAAATAATTCATTTTGCACAACTAACAGCTCTTCGCTTGTTTTGCTTATTTTAATATTTTCATAACTCCAAACCCCTTTTTCTTTTAATATTTTAAGACCTTTCTTTATTTCTACTTCATTTTTCCAATTTAAATACTGACGTTCCATATTTTTAAAATTCAAAAAAACTACACCTATTCCTGGAATAATAAAAGTGTAAAATAAATCTAGAAAATTTAAAGATTTTAAGTTTTCTATATTATAAATTTTTACATATATTACAGTAAATATTAACAACTGTAATAACAAAATGAGAGTATTATAAAAAATATAAAGCCATTTATGTGTTACCCATTTTTTTAGAAATTTTATTTGTTTTGCATTTAATTCTTCCATAATTCAAGTGTTTTTTTAAAAATTTCTTTTCCCATTATATTCCTTTTAATTTAGAATACTTAATTTCCTTTTTTTTGAACAATCGCACTCCTAAAAACCATTCTAAAAGAGAAAATCCTGATATTTTAAATAGAAAATTAAACAAAGCAATGTCTTTAATTTTATAATTATAGTCAAATAAAAATGATGTTAATGCTGCAAAAAATCCTAATAAAAAAGCATATTTTAAACAAAACAACCATTTGCATTTTCTTTGTTTCTCCCACCTTTTAAAAAACCTCACGTCTTTTGCACTTATTGTATCCATTACTATCATTTTTTTTGTAAATAAATATCTTTTGTAAATAAAAAAAACTTATTCAATGCAAATATAATACTTTTAAATAATATTTATTTGAATTATAGAAAAAAGTAAAGAGGCCGTTGCAATAAGCACTATTTAATAATTTCGTTATTAAATCTCACTAATTTTTTAGATTTTGTTAATGATTTGTCAAAATTTAGTCAATTTATTGATGAATATTGGATAGGGTGCACCTGATTTTGGGTATTTTTTTCTTTATTTTTGACAATTAGACACAATAATCTCAGGTGTTTCACTTTCTTTTTAATAATGCCTATTCGGAAATCCTATTTGTGATGTTATTTTTACTTTCATGCTACAAATATATAAACCATCCAACACAAACAACCGTATATTAATAATTTAAGTAATTATTTTGTGAAATTTCGCCTTGCGACGGTCTCTATATATAAATATTAAAAAAATCATCTAACACACGTTTTTATTTAGATAATCCTGAAAATAAGTTTACAGTTTTTTTTCATAATTATAATCTTTTGTGTAAACCTATTTTAGGACGAGATAATATTATAGTAGCTTTATAGTACCTTTTATGTACTGTTATAGTACCTTTCATGTACTGTTCATGTACTTTAATAGATTTTTTATACTGACAATTAGCTATTTGTGCAAATTGTTGCAAATTAGCGTTTTAGACAATTAATTTGAATCATTAGAGAAAAGTAAATAAAATTAAGTGGAAAGAAAGCATCAAAAAAGTACTAAGCATTCATATCCCGACAACCAAAGGATTAGATGTGTGATGGAGAGTATTGTAATGAAAAACAAAACCCAAAATTAAACATCATATAAATAAAATAAATATTTTTTAATTGTACAAAAATATTATATATTTGCAAGGGTAAATATATAACCTTTTTATTATGAGAAATAATTCATCTAAGTTTAAAGGGAATAACAAACTTCCTATAGACAGTGTGTCTTGGAAGGTTACACAAGAATTTATTAAAAAGCTAACGGGCAAGAATTATCGTTTGCCTACTGAGGCAGAGTGGGAGTATGCTTGTCGTGGTGGTAATAAAAGTATTAAAAACTTGTTTTTAATCATCAATCTTTTTATCAACAAAATAAAAAATAAATTTCAAGAACCAAACTTGAAAAAACATTATATTTGTACCAATTAAAAAAACTTGTCTAAGTTATTTCGTAGTCATTAAAAAGTCGCTTAATGGTCGATTATTATGACAATCTAATTAAACAGTTTAAATTTGCAATAAAGATAAAGAAATTATTATGAAAATTATAAAATTTAGTTTCGAAGACAAAATAAGAAATTGCAAATTGCAAAAAAACAGAATTCAACAAATTAACTTTATTGGTTGGGGCATCAGGTGTTGGTAAAACAATGATATTGAATGCAATCAAAAATATTGCGACAGGTGAAAGCGTAAATGGGGTTAAGTGGTTTATTGAATTTGAGGCATAATAGACAAAATTAAGGTAAAAAAATATTTATATTTGCAGTGATTTAAAATTTAATTAAAGGTTTTTTGATAAGTTTTTTTATAAATCAAAAAAATAAATTTTTAGAAATCGTTATAAAAAAGGAGGTTACAAATGCAATACAAACGATTAATATTAAGTGTATTACTTTTCTTAGGACTTGGACTTATAGGGATACAAGCACAGGAAAGCTTTAATGCTGTAGGCGGTAATGCTTTGGGTAGTGGGGGTACGGTGAGTTATTCTGTTGGGCAAGTTGTTTATCAGAGCCATGCAGTGGCGAACGGTTCTGTAGCAGAGGGCGTGCAGTTGCCTTATGAAATTTCGGTAGAAACGGCTATAGATGAATCTGCGGGAATAAAACTTTCAGTTGAGGCTTATCCAAACCCTGCTACCGATTATCTTACATTGATTATTGATGAGTTTGATATTTCAAGGTTATCTTATCATTTGTACGATATGCAAGGAAAGCTTTTACAATACGGAAGTATTAGGGGCTATAGTACAAGTATTGTTATGAGTAATCTTGTTAGGGCTACTTATTTTGTAAAAGTAATACAAGGGAAAAAAGAAGTAAAAACATTTAAAATCATAAAACATTAGAAGTTATGAAAAGAGTATTCCCAATTTTATTTGCTGTATTATTGACAGCAACATTATGGGGACAAAGTCCTCAAAGAATGAGTTATCAGGCAGTTATTAGAAATGCAGAAAACCAGTTGATTAAAAACCAAGAAATTGGAATGCAAATAAGCATATTGCAGGGTTCTGCAAGCGGTGCATCCGTATATATTGAGACACAAACTCCAACTACTAATGCCAATGGTCTGGTAAGTATTGAAATAGGAGCTGGCACAGTAGTAAACGGTAATTTTTCAGTTATCAACTGGGCAAACGGACCATATTTTATTGAAACAAAAACAGCTACAACGCCTCCACTAACAAACTATACAATTATAGCAACAAGCCAATTGCTAAGCGTACCTTATGCTCTGTATGCAGAAAAAGCAGGTAGTGGAGCGACAGGTCCAACAGGCGCAACGGGAGAAGTAGGTCCTACAGGTCCAACTGGCCCAACTGGATTATCATCAACCATACCAGGCCCAACTGGCCCAACTGGAGAAGTAGGTCCAACAGGAGCAACTGGTCCTGCTAATGAGCTACAAACCATAACAATTTCAAACGATACATTGTTTCTCAAAAATGGTGGATTTGTAAAATTGCCATCTCCTACAATTTTAATACCTGAAGCTCCAACAGTAATGACGCTTGCTGCTTCAGACATAACACCTTATTCTGCAACTATAAACGGGATTATCAATGCTAACTATTTTAATACAAATGTAAGGTTTGAATTTGGAGAGGATACATCATATAGCAACCAACTAATCCCTAATCAAAGTCCTGTAAAGGGTAATAATAACACCTTTGTAACTTATAATGTATCTTCGCTTCGGCCTGCAACTACTTATTATTATAGATTATTTGCAGTAAATGCCGTTGATGGCACTTACAGTAATGACACATCATTTACTACTCATGTTTCTGTCCCTCAACTGACAACTACAGACATATCTGACATTAAAGATAGCACAGCTGTTAGTGGAGGCAATATAACTTATGATGCAGGTTCCGCTGTTACTTCTCGTGGTGTCTGTTGGAGCATAAACTCTAATCCTACTATATCAGATAGCAAGACTATAGATAGTAGTGGGAGTGGTTCTTTTATTTCAAACATTAGTGGTTTAATCCCTAACACTAATTACTATTTGCGTGCTTATGCTACAAATGCTATTGGGACTGCTTATGGCTCTGAAATCAGTTTTAAGACAATAGATTTGGCAACGCTTACTACTGCTAATATGAGTAGTATAGGAGCAAGTATAGCTATCAGTGGAGGCAATATAACTTCTGATGGTGGTTCAGCTGTTACTTTTAGAGGGGTTTGTTGGAGTACAAGCCATAATCCTACTATATCAGATAGCAAGACTACAGATAGTAGTGGTATTGGTTCTTTTATTTCCAACCTTAGTGGCTTATTGCCTCTTACGACTTACTATGTTCGTGCTTATGCTACAAATGCTATTGGGACTGCTTATGGCTCTGAAATCAGTTTTACGACAACAGATTATGATGTAGACTTGGTATTTTTGGAAGGTGATACATTCATTATGGGATGTACTGCAGACAAAGAGCCGAATTGTTATGATTGGGAAAAACCTTCACATCAGGTAACGTTAAGTAATTTTTATATTGGTAAATATGAGGTAACGCAGAAGCACTGGATAGATGTTATGGGAAGTAATCCTTCTTATTTTGTAGGTTGTTATGATTGTCCTGTAGAAAATGTTTCATGGCATGAAATACAAGTATTTATAGCAAAACTTAATGAATTAACAGGTAAGATTTATCGTTTGCCAACAGAGGCAGAGTGGGAGTATGCAGCAAAAGGAGGAAATCAGAGTAATGGATATGAATATAGTGGTAGCGATAATATTAATGATGTTGCTTGGTGGGGTGATGGTGATAATTCGTCTCAAAAAACAAACGTTGTAGGGCAAAAGTTGGCAAATGAATTGGGTATTTATGATATGACTGGTAATGTTTGGGAATGGGTTAATGATTGGAGTGAAAATTATACAATTAATGATAAAATTAACCCTACAGGACCAATATCTGGCTTTTTACGTGTTTTTCGTGGGGGAAGTTGGCTTAATGAGCCTCAATCTTGTCGCCCTTCAAATCGCAATTTCTTTACACCTGATGGTAAAGGTAGCTACTTAGGTTTCCGCCTTGCTATAAGTCCAAATTGATTTATGCTCTTTTTTTTTGAGCAAAAAGGAGATAGCTTTGCCAAAAGGGAGCAAGGGACGAAGCTCCAAAAGGACAAAGCAGAAACATCGAATTGAACCTCTCCGTTACGTTCGACCCATTCTGGGTCGTAAATATTATACGAATATTCCATTTTCTACAAACGTTTGATGCTTACAGAATCATCCAAGCCCTGAAGTGGCGACAATACAATGATGTTTGTAATATTGCAAAATGGTATCATTTGAAAATCCGTAGAGGACAATTGCTCTGAAATTTCTAATAAGGTTAATAATTGGAAATTAGGTTGGGAATTAGGTGGTGATGCGGTTTTCTATTAAGGTTTGGTAATTGCAAATAAGGTTTTTGTGTTTGGGAGAATAATGTGGGCAGTGGCAAGTACATCAATCGTACTTTCAAAAAAGGATAATAACTTGGTTTTTGGGATAATTTAGAGGATTTTAGCAAAAAAGCATAATAAATTCAAAACTTATTTTTAAATTTGCAAAATAAATTCAAATTTTAATAAAATGATAATAGAGTTTAGTGTTAAAAACTTTCGTTCTATTAAAGATATTCAAACTATAAGTTTTGTTACAACAGGTTTAAAAAGCCCAAAAGAATATGAGTCGGTTGATAGTAATAATATTATTGAAGTATCTGGAAATAGTTTGTTAAAAACAGTGGGTATTTATGGAGCTAATGCAAGTGGGAAAAGCAATATTGTGCAAGCGTTAGACTATTTTCTTCAAGCTATAAAGAATGAGGCAAGTTCGGAGTCTGATTTAAGTGCTCTTTGCGACCCTTTTTTATATCAACAAGATGCTTTAAATACGGAGTCTTTCTTTCAAATAGTCCTTTTGTTAGACAATAAAAAATACAGATATGGTTTTACTGTAAAAAGAAATCCAAAAGAACGTGAAAGTATTGATAAGCCATACAGTAAGGAGGTTATTGCAAGTGAGTGGTTGTTTGGCACAAAGGATAAAAATATGGTAGAGCATTTTACTCGAACCAATATGAATGTTAGTGATGATAAGTTACCTAATAAAGATAAAATTCCTAAATTGCAATATACGCATACATTGTTATTAACTCATATAGCTGCTTTTGACAATGAGAGTCCTTGTGCTATTATACGGAATTATATAAAAGGTCGGACGATTTCCAATTTTACAAAAGTTGAGTTATTTAGACAATACACATTTTCTTTTTTAGGGTCTCGTAATGAAATACAATTTCAAAGTCAAACATTATTAGATTTTCTTTCTTCTTTTAACTTGAAATATTCTGAAGTTTTTTTAGAAAAAGATTCAGGTAAAGCAAAACAAGAATTGTCTCATGAAGATATATTTCTGACAAAATCGTATAACAATGAAAATGGAGAAAAAGTAGATGTCAAACTTAATCTAAAGCATAATGAATCTGCCGGCACAAAGCGATTATTTGATTTGACAGGTCTTATCTTAAGAGCTTTCAGCCTTAATAGAAGTGCTTTTATTATTTTAGATGAAATTGATAGTAATTTTCATCCATCACTTTTAATTAAACTTATTGAATTATTTAATAATCCTAAAATAAACACAAACAATTCACAATTATTATTTACAAGCCACGACACCAACCTAATGTCTCCTTCCATAATGCGACGAGACCAGTTTTATTTTACAGAGAAAAAACAAGATGATTCATCAAGGCTATATTCTTTATCAGACCTAAAAGGAATTAGAAATGATGCAGACTTTGCCAAACAATATTTAGCAGGGTATTATGGAGCATTACCTATTTTAGAGGATTATACTAACAAAAATATTACAGAAGATGAATAAGCCTTGGGATATAAAATCAGATGATATTCGTAAAGTTGACTCATTGCCAACATTTATTATATTTTGTGAAGATAAAGTAAGTGAGCCGATTTATTTTAAACATTTTGAGACTGAGAAAATAAAGGTAAATACAATAGCAGCACAGAAAAGTAAAATAAAAAATGTTATCAAAACTATTTGTTATTGTAAAGAAAACAATATATTTGAAGAAGAAAACATTCATATTTGGTGTGTGTTTGATAGAGATATAGAAAATGAATCAGAAGGAAATATCAGGGAGGGTAATGTAGAATTTGACGAGTCAATTAAAATAGCAAAAAATAATAATTTTAAAACAGCTTGGAGCAATGACTCATTTGAGTTATGGATATTATTACATTTAGAAGACATTGACATTACAGATGATGCATATAAAAACAGGAAGAAGTATTATGAGCGATTAACGCAAATATTCAAATCATTGCCAAATCCGAACGAATCTCTAATAAAAGCCAAGCAAAAACATCCTAATTTTAATTATAAAGAAGTTTGTAAAAAAAAGAATAATTTTAAAGATATAGTTATGCCTTTGATTGTTAGTAAAACAAGTGATGCAATTAAAAGAGCAAAAGTTATAGAAAATAAATATCTCCACAATACTCCTAATAATGAAAAAGCTCCGTGTACTATGGTTCATCATTTAGTAGTAGAACTTCTTAAATTAGGTGAAAAATAAGTGTAACAATTGCAAGCCAATACTAGATTTTAATGTAGAGCAAACAATCGAACAAACAATCCCATACACCACAAACTCTATATGGATAGGCAAAGCAAACTTCTTGTTGAAAAGACTTAAAACAAATGGATATAACACTGACAAAGAAACAATGCAACAAGCCTATAAACTTATACAATGGCAAGACAACAGCCAAAACTTAAAATCTCTCTACAACAAATACAAAAATAACCCAACAATTAAGTGGAAAGAAAGCATAAAAAAAGTACTAAGCATTAATATCCCTACAACCAAAGGATTGGATGTGTGATGGAATTATGATGCTGTTATGTACAAAATACAAATAAAAACCATCAAACTTATATAGCTTTTCTATCATTTTTATGTAACCAAAATATTATTATCAACTTAAGCAAAGATAATTATCTTTTTTATTGTATTTTTGCAAGTACCATAATAAAGTTTATAAGTGAAAAGGTTTAAATTTTGTAAAATGTATCAGACCAAGAGTTAACATAAATTCTCAAAATAATTGTAAATCACATGATGGCAGATAATTTTAAACTAAATAAGACATTCACAAATTCCCCTCCGATGCAGGGGTGTCCGCAGGACGGGGTGGTTAATAATTATAAAAACAAAAACATTATTGCCATAATTAACGATATTTCAATAAGACGTAATTTTATTGAAAATTTACCACATAATCCAGAACTTAAACAATTAGCCAAAGATAAGAGGCATGAGGGCATTTTATCAGAAGTTTTGTTTTGGCAACAAGTGCATAAAGGGCGTTTTTATAATATAGATTTTGATAGGCAAAAAATCATAGGTAATTATATAGTTGATTTTTATGTAAAAACATTAGGACTTGTAATAGAAATTGACGGAGGGAGTCATGATGAAAAAACAGAGTATGATGAACAAAGGCAGAAATATTTAGAAAGCCTCGGTCTAAAAGTCTTTAGAGTAGATGATATTGATATTAAAAATAATATTGAAAGAGTTATGGAGGGATTGGAGCAATATATTATTAATGAATATGGTGAGAATATAGAAACTACAAAATTTCTACCCTTACAGTCTCAAGATAATATAGGAACCACCCCGTCCTGCGGACACCCCTCCATCGGAGGGGAATTAGAATGTAATAAAATTTAACATTAGTTATACATAAAAATAACATGACAATAGATAGTTTTAAACTAAATAAGACATTTCAAAATTCAATAAAATTTAACACTAGTTATACATAAAAATAACATGACAATAGATAATTTTAAACCAAATAAAACATTTCAAAATTCCCATCCATCGAAAAGGAATTAGAATGTAATAAAATTTAACATTAGTTATACATAAAAATAACATGACAATAGATAATTTTAAACTAAATAAGACATTTCAAAATTCAATAAAATTTAACACTAGTTATACATAAAAATAACATGACAATAGATAATTTTAAACCAAATAAAACATTTCAAAATTCCCATCCATCGAAAAGGAATTAGAATGTAATAAAATTTAACATTAGTTATACATAAAAATAACATGACAATAGATAATTTTAAACTAAATAAGACATTTCAAGATTCCCCTCCGATGGAGGGGTGTCCGCAGGACGGGGTGGTTAATAATTATAAAAACAAAAACATTGTTACAATAATTAATAACATTTCAATAAGACTCAATTTTAAAATAGTTGGCAGGATGTTAGCATAAATTCTCAAAAATAAATTGCAAAGGATATGACAATAGATAACTACATAGACAACATAAACAAACGCTACAAATTAGGTAATGCAACCGAGCATACATTTCGTGGCGATTTGCAGTCGCTTATTGAGAGTTTGGTGCCAGAGGTAAGGGCTACTAATGAGCCTAAACGGCAGAAGTGTGGTGCTCCGGATTATATCTTGACTAAAAAGGATATTCCTGTTGGGTTTATAGAAGCAAAGGATATTGGAGATAAAGACCTTGAAGGATCAAAGAAGAGTGGAAACAAGGAACAGTTTGACAGATACAAGGCATCATTGAATAATTTGATTTTTACAGATTATATGCAATTCTATTTGTATCGAGAAGGGCAGCTTGTTACCAAAATAGCAATAGCAGAACTAAGTGACAAAGGACTTATTAAGCCTTTGCCTGAAAATTTCTTGCAATTTACTAACTTGATAAAAGATTTTTGTAGCACAATCGGGCAAACTATCAAAAGCTCTAAGAAGTTGGCTGAAATGATGGCTGGCAAAGCTCGTTTACTATCAGACGTTATAGAGAAGGCTTTGAACAGTGATGAAGTAAACCAAGAAAACAGTACGCTTAAAGACCAGATGGAGGCATTTAAGCAAATACTTATACATGACATTAACCCAAAGTCGTTTGCCGATGTTTACGCACAAACAATTGCTTACGGAATGTTTGCAGCTCGTTATCACGACCCAACCTTGCCAACATTTAGCCGTCAGGAAGCCTATGAGCTTATTCCAAAATCTAACCCTTTTCTCAAAAAACTATTTGGATACATAGCTGGTCTTGATGTTGACGACCGCATAAAATGGATTGTTGATGACCTTGTAAATATATTCCTTGCTTGCGATGTTTGCGATATTCTCAAAGATTATGGCAAGGGAACCAAGATGGAAGACCCAATTATACATTTTTATGAAACATTTCTAAGCAAGTATGACCCTGCACTGCGTAAAGCTCGTGGTGTATGGTACACTCCGCAACCAGTTGTAAACTTTATTGTTCGTGCAGTTGATGATATTCTGAAAACAGAATTTGATTTACCTCAAGGACTTGCCGACACAAGCAAAACAAAAATAAAAGTGGATGTACAAGGAAAAAAGGTAGAGCAAGAAGTACACAAAGTGCAGATATTAGACCCAGCTACTGGCACTGGCACATTCCTTGCCGAAGTACTAAAGCATATACATAAAAAGTTCGAGGGACAACAAGGCATTTGGAGTAATTATGTCGAAAATCATCTTTTGCCACGTCTTAATGGTTTCGAATTGCTTATGGCAAGCTATGCAATGGCACATCTCAAACTTGATTTATTACTAACCGAAACAGGATACAAGCCTGCCAAAAATCAACGTCTGCGAGTATTTTTAACGAATAGCCTTGAAGAACACCACCCTGACACAGGTACACTTTGGGCTAATTGGTTAAGCACCGAAGCAAACGAAGCAAACCACATTAAACGTGATACGTCTGTAATGTGTGTTATTGGCAACCCTCCTTATAGTGGCGAAAGCTCCAATAAAGGGAAATGGATTATGGACTTAATGGACGATTATAAAAAAGAACCCGGAGGAAAAGAAAAATTAAAAGAGCGTAATCCTAAATGGATAAATGACGATTATGTAAAGTTTTTGCGTTACGGGCAACATTTTATTGAAAAGAATGGTAGCGGTATTTTAGCATTTATCAATCCACACGGCTTTTTGGATAACCCAACTTTTAGGGGTATGCGTTGGAACTTGCTAAAAACTTATGATAAGATATATATCCTCAATTTGCACGGCAATAGTCGCAAAAGCGAGACAGCAAATGATGGTAGCATTGATGAAAATGTATTCGACATTATGCAAGGCGTAAGCATAAATATCTTTGTAAAAACAGGAAAGAAAAAGCCAAACGAGTTGGGCAAAGTATTTTATTATGACTTATTAGGGAAAAGAGAGTTTAAGAATGATTTTTTAGATATAAATAAACTTGCAAGTGTGCCGTATAAAGAAATTATTCCTAAAAAGCCAATGTATTATATGATTCAAAAAGATTTTGATATCGAAAAAGCATATAATAAAGGATTTAGTGTGAGTGATATATTTCCAGTAAACAGTGTTGGGATAGTAACTGCTAGAGATAATTTTGCCATTCATAAAACTAAAAATGAATTAAATAATACCATAAAAGAGTTTTTAATTTTAGATGATGAAACAGCAAGGAGAAAATTTGAATTAGGCAAAGATGTTAGGGACTGGCAAGTGAATTTTGCTAAAAAAGATTTACATGCTAATTACCCTAACGAAAATAAAATCACAAAAATTAATTATAGACCTTTTGATTTCAGATTTACCTTTTTTACAGGCAAGTCTAAGGGATTTCATTGCTACCCAAGAACAGAGGTAATGCAACATTTTTTTAATAAGGACAATATAGGCTTGGTAAGCATAAGGCGTTCACGCAGTAGTAATACATGGAACGAAGTATTTGTTTCTAAAGAGATGATTTCAGGCTCTACATGCATTTCTTCATTAGATATAAACTATGCTTTCCCTTTGTATATTTTTAGAAAAACAAGGGATACATCTTCTGAACCAATGATGTTAGGAGAGGATAATGACACATCTGGAATCGTGAGTGAACCTACTTTTGTGTATAAGGGCATTAATTATAAGCCTAATTTAGACCATAGAATTGTAAGTAAGATAGAAAACTGTTTGGGAATAAGTTTTATTGTCGAACATATTAAATTGGATAACAATAAGTTTAGCGAAATAGACATTTTGGATTATATTTATGCAGTATTACACAGCCCAACCTACCGTGAAAAGTACAAAGAATTTTTAAAAATAGATTTTCCTCGTGTGCCATACCCAAAAGATGTAAACACCTTTTGGCAATTAGTAAAGCTTGGGGGCGAAATTCGCCAAATTCACCTGCTCGAAAGCCCAACTGTCGAGAAATACATTACTCAATACCCCGTAGATGGTAATAACATGGTTACAAAGCTTAATTATCAAAACGGAAAGGTTTATATCAATGAAACCCAATACTTCGACAACGTACCCGAAATAGCTTGGAACTTTTACATCGGTGGCTACCAGCCAGCACAAAAATGGCTTAAAGACCGTAAAGGCAGAGAATTAAACTACGAAGATATCTTACATTATCAAAAAATAATCGTAGCATTGAGTGAAACCGATAGAATAATGAAAGAAATTGATAAAATTGAAATTGTGTAAAATGAATATTATAAAAAAACTAAAAGAAGACTTTGAATTAGCAATTTTTGAGAAAGAAATTGATGTTTTAATAGATTATGCAAATATTGCTATTGAAGAAATTTTTAGCAATGAAATAATGAAAAATATTCCTATCGTTAAAACAATTTATTCATTTGTTAAAATAAATATTGCTATAAGGGAAAGATCTTTTATTAGAAAACTTTTTGTTTTTCTTAAATCTCTACATGAAGAAAATATTAATATAGAAAGTTTAAATAAGTTTAAAAAGAAATTTGAGGAAAATCCAAAATTTAAAGAAAAAGTATTAGAAAACATTCTGGTATTAAATGAAAGATTCTATGAATATGAGAAATCAGCTATTTTAGGAAAACTTTTTAGTTCGTTAATTAAAGAAGATATAAGTTTTAATAGATATTTAGAAATGTGTTCTGTTTTGGATTCGATACATCCAATAGCGTTAAAAGCACTTGAAAAACAGATTAATAATGATAGTATAACAGATGATGAAAAAGCTATGCTGATTTCATCAGGCTTAACAAAAGAGGATGGTTATGTAGAAACTGATTATAAAATTAATACATTAGGAAATGATTTTTTTAATTTTGGGATAAAAAAATAACTTATTTTAATACATAACAATTTCATGGATACTAAAAACAAGACAAGTCTATAGTCTCTGGCAAATAATAAAAAAGCCAATCATTTTTTTATTGAAATAAAAAAATGAATATCTTTGCTTTTAGAAAAAATAACTGATTGTCAAATTAATTAATTTATATAAGCCATGAATTTAGTTCAAAATTTTGCTACACGCCACAATGGACCAAGGCAAAAAGACATTGAGAAAATGCTCAAGACAATAGGAAATTCTTCATTAGATGCACTTATTGATGAAACAATTCCTTCAAAAATAAGATTAAAAGAAGATGTTGCCATTGAAAAAGAAGGGGTGTGTGAATCTCGTTATTTAAAACATTTAAAAAAAATTGCCTCTAAAAATAAAATTTACAAAACATATATAGGGTTAGGGTATTATAATACTATTGTGCCTTCTGTTGTATTAAGAAATATATTGGAAAATCCAGGATGGTATACTTCATATACTCCTTACCAAGCAGAAATTTCTCAAGGACGATTAGAAGCTTTATTGAATTATCAAACAATGGTTTCTGACTTAACAGGCTTGCCTGTTGCAAATAGTTCTTTGCTAGATGAAGCAACAGCAGGAGCAGAAGCGATGATAATGATGTTTAATTCAAGAAGCCGTGATTCGGTTAAAAGAGGAGCAAATACATGTTTTGTTTCTAATGAAATGTTTCCTCAAACAATTGATGTATTGAAAACTCGTTCTAATCCTCTTGGAATGGAATTAGTTATAGGAGACTTTAGAAATGCATCTTTAGATGATTCGTTTTTTGGAGCTATAATTCAATATCCAGTTGCAAATGGAGAAGTTTATGATTATGCAGATTTTGTAAAGTCAGCACATGAAAAAGGATTACTTGTTAGTGTAGGTGCGGATATTTTAAGCTTAGCACTTTTAACTCCTCCAGGAGAATGGGGTGCCGATATAGTATTTGGTTCTACTCAAAGAATGGGAGTTCCTATGGGATTTGGAGGTCCTTCTGCTGGATATTTTGCAACAAAAGATGAGTACAAAAGAATGATGCCAGGTAGAATAATCGGCGTTACTGTGGATGCAAATGGAAATAGAGCAGTTAGAATGGCATTACAAACAAGAGAACAACATATTAAAAGAGAAAGAGCAACGTCAAATATATGTACTGCACAAGCTCTGTTAGCTATTATGTCTAGTTTTTATGCAGCTTACCATGGGCCAGAAGGATTAAAAATGATAGCTTCAAGAATTAATATATTTACTTCTTTATTATCAAAAGAATTAGTTCGTTTAGGTTACATCGTAAATAACAAAAATTTCTTTGATACAATAAATGTAACTCTTCCTGCAAGTACCGATGTTAGTAAAGTCAACGCTTTAGGCTTGAGAAATGAAATTAACTTTAGAATAGTTGATGAGAAAACAATAGGTATTAGTTTAGATGAAACAGTTACTATCTGTGACTTAAATGAAATAGCAAAAACATTAGCTGAAGCTGTAAATAATAAGGCAAATGAGATAACAATGAATATGATGTCAAGTGCTAACATAGAGATTCCTTCTTTTGCAAAAAGAACATCTAAGTATTTGACTCATCCTGTTTTCAACATGTATCATTCAGAAACAGAAATGATGAGATATATGAAAAAACTTGAAAGAAGAGATATATCTCTTAATCATTCAATGATACCTCTTGGTTCTTGTACAATGAAATTAAATGCTGCAACAGAGTTATTGCATCTAAGTTGGCCAGAATTTGGAAATATACATCCATTCGTCCCAAGTGAACAAGCAGAAGGATACCTTGAATTGATACATAATTTGGAAGATATGTTGGCTAAAATCACTGGATTTGCTGCAACTTCTTTACAACCAAATTCAGGAGCAGCAGGAGAATATGCTGGATTAATGGTAATCAGACAATATCATATAAATAACGGTAATGCACACAGAAATGTAGTGCTTATTCCTGCATCAGCTCATGGAACTAATCCTGCAAGTGCTGCTATGGCAGGGATGAAAGTTGTTGTTGTTAAATGTGATGATAATGGAAATATTGACATGAATGATTTGCAAGAAAAAGCTATAACACACAAAGATGATTTGTCTTGCTTAATGGTAACTTATCCTTCCACTCATGGAGTATTTGAAGACAATATACTTGATGTTACAAGAATAATTCATGAAAATGGAGGACAAGTGTATATGGACGGAGCAAACATGAACGCACAAGTAGGCTTAACTAATCCAGGATTTATTGGAGCTGACGTTTGTCACTTAAATTTACATAAAACATTTGCTATTCCTCATGGTGGTGGTGGACCTGGACAAGGACCTATATGTGTTGCAAAACATCTCGTTCCTTTTCTTCCTTCACATCCTGTTGTAAAAATAGGAGGAGAGAAATCAATACATGCTGTTGCTGCTTCTCCTTATGGTAGTGCATCAATATTACCTATCTCTTATGCATACATAAAAATGATGGGAATTGATGGATTAAAAGATGCTACAAAAATAGCAATTTTAAATGCCAATTATATTGCAGAAAGATTGAAACCTTATTATAAAATATTATACACAGGAAATAAAGGTCATGTTGCTCATGAGCTTATTCTTGATTGTAATGAGTTTAAAAGAACGGCAGACGTAGAAGCTATTGATATGGCTAAAAGATTAATGGATTACGGTTTCCATGCTCCTACAGTTGCATTTCCTGTTCATGGAACATTGATGGTTGAGCCTACAGAAAGTGAAACAATTGAAGAGCTTGATAGATTTTGTGACGCAATGATAGCTATTAGAGCAGAAATCAAAGTTATTGAAGACGGAAAGGCTGATAAAAAGAATAACCTATTGAAAAATGCACCTCACACTGTTAATGTGTTAACAGCTGAAGAATGGACACTACCTTATTCCAGAAAAGAAGCTGCATTTCCTTTAGAATGGATTAAAGAAAACAAGTTCTGGCCATTTGTAGGACGCGTTGATGATGCTTATGGAGATAGAAATCTTGTTTGCACTTGTGAACCAATTGAAAACTACATGTAATTAATTCTATATGATAAAAAAAGGCTGATAAAATTTGTTTTATCAGCCTTTTTTTATTAGGATAATTATTATATTTCAGAGAATTATTTCATAACTTTCTTATAACAAAGCATTATTCTTTTGAATGTACGCTCAATATCATGATCTAAACCTACAGAGAATCGAACCATTCCTTCAGACATTCCCATTTCTTTTTGCAACTCTTCAGGAACTTCAGAAGAAGTACTTGAACCTGGACAGCTAAATAAAGTCTTATAGAAACCTAAACTAACGGCAAGATAACCTACTTTTTCATCTTGCATAAGTTCCATAAATTGTTGAGCCTTTGCTTGTGTTACTAAATTAATAGCAATCATTCCTCCATATCCCATTGATTTATCCATCATTTTTGTCATTAATCCATTATCTTTATGGCTTTTTAATCCAGGGTACTTAACATCAACTTTTTCTTTTTCAAGATTCTCAGCTAAATACATTGCGTTTTTACTGTGTTGTTGCATTCGTATATGCAAAGTGTGCATATTTTTAAGTATACTTGATGCTCTTAAAGGATCTAGAACAGGACCAAGTAACATTGCTGTTCCATCATTAACACTAATCAAAGCATTGATAAATTCTTCAGAAGCACAAATTGCACCAGCAACGCAATCATTAGTTCCATTAATGAATTTAGTCATACTATAAACAACAATATGAGCCCCTAATTTTTTAGGAGATATTATCATAGGGGTGAAAGTGTTATCAACCACTAATTTAATATTATTTTTGTCTGCAATCAAAGCCAGTTTTTTTATATCTGCAACCTGTAATAAAGGATTGTTAAGAGTTTCGGTGTAAATAACTTTTGTATTTGGTTTTATTGCTGCTTTTACTTTTTCTTCATTTGTTGTATCAACAAAAGTAACATCAATGTTAAATTTAGGCAGATAGTTTTTAAGAAATGCGAATGTTCCTCCATATATTGTCATAGCTGCAATAATATGATCACCAGAATTGCACAACTGAAGTAATGTGCATGTTATAGCAGCCATTCCAGAGCCAGTAACCCAAGCGGCTTCTGTCCCTTCCATCTTAGCTAACGCATTGGAAAGATTTTTAGCTGAAGGATTCCAATGTCTTGAGTATAAATAGCAACCTTCTGTTTTTCCCTCAAATGTTTCAGACATTGTTTTTGCATGTAGAAATGTGTATGTAGCTGAGTCTGTAATAGATGGATTAACACCACCAAATTCTCCGAAAACTAATATATCCTGAATTTCGCTTGCAGGATCAAAATTTTTATTGCTCATAATGTATGTTTTTTTTGGTTAATTACTTATTTATTAATATGCTTTAGCAAATACAACTCTTCTAGAAGATGGTTTCCCTGTTAATATACAAAGACCATTTTCTTCTTTGCAATCAAGAGGGATACATCGAATAGTTGCTTTAGTTAATTCTTTTATTTTTTGTTCGGTTTCATCTGTTCCATCCCAATGAGCATAAACAAAACCTCCTTTATTTTCAATTATATCCACAAATTCATCCCATGTATTAGCATGAAAAGTATTATTTTCTCTAAAGTCTAAAGCTTTTTGATAAAGATTTGCTTGAATATTTTCAAGAAGGTTTAACACTTTATTTGCTATATCATCTTGTTGGTAAGTAGCTTTCTCTAAAGTGTCTCTACGTGCTATTTCTAATGTATTATTTTGAATATCTCTAGGTCCTATTGCAATTCTAAGAGGAATTCCTTTTAACTCGTATTCTGCAAACTTCCATCCTGGTTTTTGAGATTCATCATTATCATATTTTACAGATATTCCTTTTTTCTCTAAAGATTGCTTAATTTCTTTAACTTTTAAATTAATTGTTTCAAGCTCTGCTTCTGTTTTATGTATAGGAATAATTACAACTTGTATAGGTGCTAGTTTTGGCGGAACAACAAAGCCTTTATCATCAGAATGTGCCATAATTAAAGCTCCCATTAACCTTGTAGAGACACCCCAAGAAGAAGCCCATACATAATCTGACTTTCCTTCTTTATTAGTAAATTTAACATCAAATGCTTTTGCAAAGTTTTGGCCTAAGAAATGAGAAGTACCCGCTTGCAAAGCCTTTCCGTCCTGCATTAAAGCTTCAATACAATATGTTTCTTCTGCTCCAGCAAAACGTTCATTAGGAGTTTTAATTCCTCTTAATACAGGTATTGCCATGAACTTTTCAGCAAATTCAGTGTAAACATTTAGCATTTTTTCAGTTTCTTCAATAGCTTCATCTCTAGTTGCATGAGCTGTATGCCCTTCTTGCCATAAAAATTCAGTTGTCCTAAGAAATAATCGAGTTCTCATTTCCCATCTTACAACATTTGCCCATTGGTTAATTAATATTGGTAAATCTCGGTATGATTGAATCCAATTTCTGTAAGTATCCCATATAATTGTTTCAGAAGTAGGACGAACAATAAGTTCTTCTTCAAGTTTTGCCGTTTCATCAACAACAACACCTGAACCATCTTCTGCATTTTTTAATCTGTAATGAGTAACAACTGCACATTCTTTGGCAAAACCTTCAACATGAGATGCTTCTTTGCTAAAGAAAGATTTTGGAATAAATAAAGGAAAATAAGCATTTACATGTCCTGTATCTTTAAACATTTTATCTAATGCAGCTTGCATCTTTTCCCATACAGCAAAGCCATTAGGTTTAATAACCATACATCCTCGAACGGGAGAATTTTCTGCTAACCCAGCCTTTTTTATTATATCATTGTACCACTGTGAATAGTTTTCTGCTCTTGAAATTATTTCTTTACTCATAAATTTACTTTAATGGTATAAAATTTGTAACTATAATTCATAATCGTGGCAAATTTAATAATTTAAAATATTATTGGAGGGTAAAAAAATGAATAATTATTATAAACTTACAATTTTAGCAATAACAATAACTTTTATTGCTTTAGGTTGTTCTACAACAACAAACATAACAAGCAAACAATATGATGATGTATACTACTCTCCATCAAAAGATAATAAAGAGATAGATAACATTAATATTGCAAAAGAAACAACACCTATTGTTTCTAAAAATATTAATAATGAGAATAATTACACGGAAAGTGATAATAATGATAATAATAATTACAATCCAGATAATTACTCTAATTTAACAGAAAGATATTTAAATCAAGAAAACAATAACGCTTCTGAAAATGAAAATATTCAAAATAATAATTTGCCAGATGACAATGAATATAATTATTCTGATAATGGAAGTAGCCAAAATATAACAAATAATTATTATAATTATGACGATTATTATGATTATGCTTACACTTCAAGAATACGAAGATTCTATAATCCTAGTTTATCTTATGGCTATTATGATAATTACTATACAAATAGATACTTTTATGATTATGATCCATTCAATTGGGGAGTAAGTATTTATTCTGGATATAATTGGTGGTTACCTAGTTTTTATTTATCATATAGTCCTTTCCATTCTTATAATTACGGGTTTGGCTATTATGACAATTGGTATATAAATCCATTTTATTATTCTAACTATTATAATCCTTATTATCAAGGGTTTTATCACAATTACCACCACGAAAATTACTACAATAATTCATCTGACAATTGCTATTATAATTCTTATGATAAAAACTCATATTATGGAAGTAGAAATTACAGTTCATTATCAAATGGGTCTTCAAAGGAAGACTTTCATAGCAGGTTTCAACGCTCTGTTGCAACATCATCAAGTAAAACTATAATAGGTAATGATGTAAATAATTCAGGAACATCAAACACAAATTTTAATAAACCATTAAAACAAACATCTTTTGACAGAACAAATGATTATAAAACTATTAGTAATGGTAATGCCCCTACAAACATGAATATTAATCCTAATAACAATCAAAATAAAATTACTACAACAAATGATTCTAAATTAAACAAAAATAAGTTTAATATAGAAAACAAGTCAATGCAAAATGAGGTAAAAACAATAAATGGTAATGCTTTCAATGACAATAAAATAAATTCTATAAATAAAGATTTTCAAAAAACAGATAAAACCTCTACAAACAAAATAGATATTGACAATTACAACTTTTCAAATAAACAAGAAAACATAAACAATACAAATAATAACGAGAAAGATAAATTCAATAAAATTCAAGATAAATACAATTCTAAATACAATAATAATAAAACAACAACAAACTATAATCAAAATAATAGTAATAGAATTAACGAAAATGTAAATAAATCAGAAATTAAGACATATACTTCACCAGCACATAATAACAAAAAATCAAATGACACATATACTAGTCCTAAATATAACCAAAATATAAACCAGGAACGTAATAATGCTCCAACAAAAATAAACAATAATCAACAAAAAGATGATGTTAGAACTTATAGTAACCCAAACAATAATAATACTATAAGACAAAGCGCTCCTTCTAGAAACAATAATACAAATACTTATAATAATAGCAATAATTCGGTAAGACAAAGCGCTCCTTCTAGAAGTAACAACACAAGCAATAATAGCTCTGGAACAAATAATAGAAGAAGATAATTTAAATTAAAAAAAACAATAAAAAATGAAAAATTTATATTTAATATTATGCATAATACTTACTAGCTTTGTAATGAAAGCTCAGACAAGTGTTGACGCATTGCGATATTCGCAAAAAAAAATAGCAGGTACCGCAAAATATGTATCTATGGGAGGTGCTTTTAGTGCTTTGGGTGCTGACATTTCTTGCTTAACTACAAATCCAGCAGGATTAGGTGTTTACAGAAGTTCTGAATTTACAATAACTCCATCTTTCTATATGTCTGACGCTATGTCAGAATATCAAAATTTAAAATATAGTGACGTAAAATATAATTTCAATTTTGGTAATATAGGGCTTGTTTTTAATAATAAAATACCAGATAGACTTGAGGCAAACAAGTGGAAATCTGTATCTTTTGGTTTTGGATATAATAAATTAAATAATTTTAATGAAAGAATTATAACAGAAGGATATAATAATAGCTCCTCAATTCTTGATGAATGGCAATTAAGAGCTAACGGCTCTAATGCTGAAGACCTATCTCCTTTCGATACTCAACTTGCTTATGATACTTGGTTAATAGACACTCTTGGTAGCAATACTAATTATACAACAGCAATGAATTCGTATGGTCAATTGCAAAGAAAATCCTTAACAGCAAAAGGAGGTATAAGTCAGTTTAATTTTAGTTTTGGAGCAAACTATGATGATAGAATATATCTTGGTGCAGGAGTAGGTTTTACTTCTCTTAGGTATGTAGAAGATGGGATATATGTGGAAGATGATGTTAAAGATGCAATATATGATTTTAAATCATTAAAAGTTGAAGATTATCTAAAAACTACAGGTGCTGGTATTGATTTCAAAGTAGGAGTTATATATAGAGCTCAAGATTGGCTAAGGTTAAGCGCAGCATTTCATACCCCAACTTTTTATGCAATGGAAGATGAATATAATCGTACAATATCATCATCTTTTGATAATGGAGATGGATATGAAGCTAGTTCTCCATCAGGTAATTTCGAATATGCAATGACTACACCTTTTAAAGCTATTGGAGGAATGGCTTTTGTAATTAATAAAATTGCTATTATTAGTACAGAATATGAGTATTCTGATGTTTCTGAAACAAGGTTTAGAGAAGATAACACCGATTACTTTGATGTGAACAATTCTATTAAAAGAAGCTATGATTCTCAACATAATTTACGTTGTGGTACAGAAATTAACTTAAATCCAATTAGTTTACGTTTAGGTTTTGCTTATTCTACCTCCCCTTACAAAACTAATATTTTAAATAATGGAGAAACATTTGTTTACTCAGCAGGTATAGGATATAGAGAGAAAAACTTTTTTATAGATCTTGCTTACCAATTGTATAATAAAACAGAAAAATATTATCTGTATAACGAAAATCTTGCTCCTCCTTTTGAAACAAAATACACAAATTCTTTAATAGCTTTTACTTTTGGATATAAGTTTTAATAAAGCACAGGTTTATTAAAATATATTTTCAATATCTCTATTATTGGCTATAATATTATTTGGGTATTTAGATAAATGAATATCTTTTATAAAATCATAAATATAATTTCTAAACTCTTCTATGTTTACTTTCTCTTTTGCAGAAATAAATATACAAGGAATGTTTGATGTAGCCATCCATGTACTTTTTAATTCATCTAAATTGTAATTATTTCTATTTTTAGGAGTTAAATCATAAGGGTCTTTTTCTACATAATTGTAAGCATCAATTTTATTAAAAACGAGAATACAAGGTTTGTCTATAACTTTAATATCTACTAGTGTTTGTTTCACGACATTAATATGGTCTTCAAAATTGCTATGAGATATATCAACCACATGTATTAGTAAATCTGCCTCTTTTAACTCATCAAGAGTCGATTTAAATGACTCAATAAGGTGATGAGGCAACTTTCGAATAAACCCAACCGTATCTGATAGTAGAAATGGAATATTATTAATAACAACCTTTCTAACAGTAGTATCTAATGTTGCAAAAAGTTTGTTTTCTGCAAACACATCAGCTTTACTAAGGAGATTCATTATTGTAGATTTTCCTACATTTGTATATCCCACCAAAGAAACCCTAACCATGTTTTCCCTACTTTTTCTTTGAGTAAGCATTTGTTTATCTATTTCTTTAAGCTTTGCTTTTAAAAGAGTTATTTTTGTTCTAATAATTCGTCTATCTGTTTCTATTTCGGTTTCACCTGGGCCTTTTAACCCAATCCCTCCTTTTTGTTTAGAAAGGTGAGTCCATAGATTAGTTAATCTAGGTAATAAGTATTCATATTGAGCTAATTCTACTTGTGTTTTTGCGTAAGCAGTTCTTGCTCTAAATGCGAATATATCAAGTATTATATGGCTTCGGTCAAGTATTTTGCATTCTAGTACTTCTTCTATGTTTCTGATTTGAGAAGGGCTTAAATCTTCATCAAATACAGCCATATCTATATTTTCAGCTTGGACATATTCTTTTATTTCACTAAGTTTTCCTTTCCCAACAAAAGTACGAGGGTCTGGGTATTCAAGTTTTTGTGTAAACTTTTTTAAACATTCTCCTCCAGCAGTATCAATAAGAAATTTTAATTCGTCTAAATATTCATTGATGTTTGCTTCATCATATTTGTTTTTTATTACACCAATGATAATTGCTTTTTCTTTTATTTGAATGCTATTTTTTGTTTTTTCTATCATAAAAATTAATTTCTTAGAAATTTCGAAAACCTATAATTTCTCTTACTTGCTTTATGTTTTCCATAGCACTCTGTTTTGCTTTTTCAGTACCAGTATTTACTATTTTTTTTATTAATTCATTATTTTCATACACATCTTTAATTTTTTCTCTTATAGGATTTGTGTAATTAATAATATCCTCTGCTAATTGTTTTTTTAGATCCCCATATCTTATAGTGCAATCATTATATTTATCTTCAAAGTATTTCACTGTATCTTCTGAAGACATGACATTTAGTAATGTAAATAAATTTTGAATAGATTCTGGTTTTTCTTGATTTGGTATGGTTGGCCCTGAATCAGTTACTGCTTTCATTAGTTTCTTTCTTATTTCTTCAGGACTGTCTGAAAGAAATACCGCATTTCCAGCTCCCTCAGATTTTCCCATTTTTCCTGTACCATCTAATCCAGGAATTTTCACTAATTGTTGTCCAAAATTATACGCCAATGGCTCTGGAAAAAAATCTGATTTATATATTCTGTTAAATCTATTTGCAAAAGTTCTAGCCATTTCTAAGTGTTGCTCTTGATCTTTACCTACAGGGACCTTATTTGCTCTATGAATAAGGATGTCGGCTGCCATCAATACTGGATATGTAAATAATCCAGCATTAATGTTATCAGGATGTTTTCTTATTTTTTCTTTAAAAGAAGTGCATCTTTCTAATTCTCCAATATAGGCATTCATGTTAAGAAATAAGTATAACTCACAAGTTTCTTGTAAGTTACTTTGAAGATATATTGTTGACTTTTCGTAATCTAATCCACATGCAATATATTCAGCTAATACTTGTTTCACATTGCCATGCAAATCTACTGGGTTAGGATGGGTTGTTAACGAATGATAATCTGCAATAAAAAAATAACAATTATTTTCGTCTTGCATTTTAAGAAAATTTTTAACAGCTCCAAAATAATTACCCAAATGGAGACAACCTGTTGGTCTGATGCCACTTACTACTATATCCATAATTAATCTATTTATAATAATTTGAATTGCAAATTTATATCAATTTTTAGATATACCGCTCATAATATATTATTAATTAATGACTGCTCTTGGTTTTAAATAAAATATAAACGGCAGAATCTATAATTAAAGAACTATACCATTAATTATAATACTTTAAATTAATATTAAATTTACAAAGTATAATCTAAAAAAAAACCACTTACAAAGACAAAACTTTGCAAGTGGTAATATTTACTGGTGGTCCCACCTGGGCTCGAACCAGGGACCAACTGATTATGAGTCAGCTACTCTAACCAACTGAGCTATAGGACCAGTATTTCAAAACGAGTGCAAATGTAAAATTTATTTTTAATACAGCAAAAAAAATAATAATAAAAATTACATTTTTCTTTATGTAGATAGAAAAATATTTAGTATAGTATTTAATAACAGTAGGTTATTGCTTTATAAAAAAATAAGAATATTACAGGATGCAGATAGTTTTGAATTAAATTGCAAAAAATTATTCTACAACAATAATTTCCACTCGTCGATTTTTTTGAGATTCAATTTCTGATTTTGGAATTGGATACAACATGAATTTATCACTAAGGCCTTTAGATGTAATTCTTTTTTTATCTATTCCATTTTCTATTAAATAATTTTCAACAGCTTTAGCTCTATCATTAGATAAAGATTGATAGCTTAATTTATCTAATTGAGAAGCATTAATATTTCCATTAACATGTCCCTGTACTTCTATTTTAACATCTAGATTTTCTTTTAAAAAGTCATATAATTGTTTCAGAGCAGGGGTTGAGGTTGGTAGAAAACGAGACATATTTCCATAAAAATAAATATCATCAATAATAATTTTAGTTCCTTTTACTATTTTGTTAAGCTCTATTCTATATATTATATTATTGATGTCTTTTGTATTAACTATTTCTGAATTATAGATATATCCTGTTTTTTTACAATTAATATACACTCTTTTTTTATTAGTTTCTACATCCAAAATATTAGTATCTGCTTTAAATTTTATGGTATCCTTGTGATTTATATTTGCTATAAGAATGCTACAGTTTATTTTTTCTTTTGTTTCTTTATCAAAGCATGCAATAGAAAACGAATAATAATCTTTATTTATAGGTGTGTTACTATTAATATCTTTATTATTTTTTTTGTTTAATACAGTATCTTTTGGAGGAATTTTTAATTCATTTTTTTGTTTAATAATAATAGTATGGCCGCTTCCATTTTTATAAACATTGTCAATGGCTATGAGATATTTTTGTTCTTTATGAGGTGTTATATATTTGCTATAAGCAGTTCCTATTCCTGCTGGTGTGTATATATTATTAGAAGTATCTGAAATACCTGTATATCCGTTTAAAGCTTTATTTACTCTTGAAATATTAGTTCTTAAAGGTAGTATATTTTTTTCTTTTATTAGTTTACAAGTACTTGAATCAGTATATTCAAATATTAAAAAATCATAGTCATCATTTTTGTTTATTGGAATAATATCAAAAGTAATTGGGTTGTTACTATTTGATTTGTAAATATACCAAACTGTATTATGCTCTTTTGTAAAGAAATATTTATTGTATTGTTTATTATTATTGATTTCTAAGATACTTCCGTACCCTAATGGAGGATTGGTTGGACCATAAATACTATCATTAATCAATATTGCATTTTTGCAATCTGCATTTTTAAGAGAAATTAAGTATTTTGATTGAGAAAATGTTACTTGTTGTGAAATGATAAGGAGTAATAATATTTTATAAACAGTTATTTTCTTCAATTAAATTAATTGACTTTAAAAATAACGTAGTTTATTCGGATGTTTTTGTCCATTACTTCATCAGATTTTATTCTGATTCTAACAGTATTCATATCTACTACTCTTGCGTATTTGACAAACATGTTATAATCTTGAGTAGCATCTGTTATTACTGCATTTACAAGATAACTTATCTCTGGAGAACTTGTTTGAGGTGTTTTTATTGCCACATCATAAACAGTATCCTTATTAGCCAATACATTTTTTAATACTATGGAACCTGATGCAACTTGAGGTGTAAGTACTTGCCAATATTCAGCCTTATTAGTAACATTTAATGTATCAAAAAAACAAAACTTATTAATGTCTAAATCATAAACTATTAAAGAACGAGCAGGATTGTTTATGTTTAATCTTTCTGTTGTATGCATTCTAGGTATTAATAATCCTTTATCTAAAGATTCGATATCTAACATCGCACTTTGATTTGGAGTAGTAGTACCTATACCAACATTTTTCTGTGCAAAAGTTTTAAAAGTTGTACATAAAACAACTACAGTAATAATCAATATATATTTTTTCATTTTCATAACTTAATTTGTCAATTTTTTTGCTAAATTAAAATAAATTTTAATATCAGATACAAAGTTTATTTTTTTAATAATAAATTTTTGTTTTTTTCTTTAATTATTTATTGATTTTATGGGCAAACAATACTATTTGTTTGTAATGTTCCTGAATTAGACATTGTAATTCTCCAACATTGACCATCAGGAGATTTCATTATAATTCCTCTTGTTGCATCATTAATATAAATATCTCCTCCTGTTACTTCAACTTTTGATTTAGGAGTTGTAGTTCCAATACCTACATTTCCTGAGTTGTAATATATGGAAGTTCCATTTGTATTCCAAATCGTAGGTCCAGTTACTCCTTGAGCACCAGTAGAACCAGTTGCTCCCTGCATTCCAACAGAACCAGTTGTTCCCTGAGCACCAGTAGAACCAGTTGCTCCCTGAGCACCAGTAACACCTGCAATTCCTTGTGGGCCTGTAGTTCCCTGACTTCCAGTTGCTCCTTTCGGTCCAGTAACACCTGCAATTCCTTGTGGACCTGTTGGGCCGTAAGCACCTGTTGGGCCGTAAGCACCTGTTGCACCTGTAATTCCTATTGGACCTGTAATTCCTTGTGCCCCCATGTCACCTTTATCTCCTTTATCCCCTTGAGGTCCAGTTGCTCCTTGAGGACCAGTAACACCAATAACTCCAGTATTTCCAGTAGCACCTTTTGCACCAGTAGCACCAGTAATTCCTGTATGTCCTGTAATTCCTTGTGCGCCAGTAGGTCCAACTATACTCGCCCCTTGAGGTCCAGTAACACCTGTTGCACCAGTATTTCCTGTAACACCAGTATTTCCTGTTGCACCTGTGTTTCCAATAATTCCTTGTGGACCTGTAATTCCTTGTGGACCTGTAATTCCTTGTGGGCCTATTGGTCCGACGGCACCAGTTTGTCCTATTGCACCAGTTTCTCCCTTAGGTCCTGTAATTCCTATGTCTCCCTTATCTCCTTTAGGTCCTGTTGCACCTGTAACACCTTTATCTCCTATGTTACCTTTATCACCTTTATCTCCTTGAGGACCAGTTGTTCCAGTAACACCCATTGCTCCAGTAACACCCATTGCTCCAGTAGCACCCGTTACGCCAGTAATGCCTATATCTCCTTTATCCCCTTTAGGTCCTGTAGAGCCTTTAACACCTTCAGGTCCTGTACTTCCTGGAACACCTTGTACTCCTTGCAGCCCTGTTGCACCAGTAGCACCTTTGTCACCTTTATCTCCTTTTTCGCCTTTATCTCCCATATCTCCTTTAGGTCCCATTGGACCAGCAATACCTTGAAGCCCAGTAGAGCCTGTAGCCCCCATCATACCATCAGGTCCAGTAGGTCCAGTAGGTCCTTGTAAACCACTTCCAGATCCACCATTTAAAACATTTTCAGCAAATAAAGCATAAGGAACAGAAAGTAATTCGGAAATTCCAAGATAATTGTAACTACCATTACCAGTTTCATCAACATATACTTTGATCCATTTATTTCCATTAGCCCAATTAATTTGGGAAAAAGTTCCATTTATAGGTTTTCCTGCACCTATTGTAATACTTAATATACCGTAAGGATTTGTAAGTCCTGTATGAGTTTCAGAATAAACTTCAGTTTCAATAGATTCTTTATCAACAATAGAAATCTTTATATTGATATTTTTGTTAGCAAGTACAACCCCTTGTGAATTACGAGCCATGGCCTGATATTTTATGCCTTTAGGAACCTGAGCCCAAATAGTTGTTCCTGTTATTAATAGGGCTATTATAAATAAATAAAACTTTCTCATACTTTATATTTCTTTTTAATTATTTCAATTTTTAATTATTTTTTTAGTGTAAATTTGATCCTTAACAATAATATTCATAAAATAAATACCATCATTAATATTGGATAAATTTAAGGTAGAATTATTTTCTATATTTTTTTTAGTAAATATTTCTCTTCCAGTAATATCTTTTATTTGAATATCGTAATTTTTATCGGTATTAAATCTTACTGTAATTTCATCATTAAAAGGATTTGGAAAAGCATTAAAATCTTGTTTAGTGTAAATATTTTTATTTTCTTCTATGCCTACCGAAGTTAAAACTGAATATTGCAAAAATCCTTGACTTAATTCGATATTATCATAATTAATAATATCTGAGCTGATTTCACCTATTGTATAGGTGAAAGATATGTCTGCATTAAATTTATAATCACCTCCACTAGATATTAATGAAGATTGAAAAATTACTTGAGCATTTGTATTTAAAACACTAAATAAAAACAACCAAAAGAGTATTTTTTTCATTAAAATATTTTATAATTTTGATTCACAATAATAATATATTTTTTTTAAACAAAACATTTTTTTTTTAATTATTTTACTACGGTAACTATTCCACATTCCTGAATCCTTGTCTTGGTGGTAATATCACGAGAATAAATTAAATAAGTATATACCCCTTGTTGAATGGTCTCATTTTTATTTTTCACCTTTCCATCCCAAGGTTTTGCCAAATCATCTGTTTGATAAATCAGTTTTCCCCAACGATCAAATATATAAAATGAATAAAAATCAGGATCTAATGTTTTGCTTACAGGTCCAAAAAAATCGTTTTTACCGTCACCATTTGGTGTAAATGATTTAGGGATATAAAAAGCAGAAACATACTCTTCATTAATTAATGTCCATGCTTCATAAAAGTCATTATCTTCTATAGTTTCGGTGTATAATGTTTTATTAATTTCGTCAGCAACTCCAATAGGTAAAAGGTCATTCCAAGTGTTAGATATATCATTATAACGAATAGCTTTAAGTTTTTCAGTTTTCAGTTTTGATTTAGAACCTAAATCTTCATCTGTAAACTTAAATCCTATATTTATAGAAGGTTTTGTTTCGTATTCTGGTTTTATTATCCAAAATCTATCAATCATTAACTCTGGATCGTCTCCATTTAAAACAAATACTCTATCAGGATAAGGATAATTATAAGTATTTGTAGGATAAGTTCCAAACCATACGCTACCATTTATGCTACCATTAGTTATAGTTTGAAAAGTTAAGGGAATATCAGAATAATTTTTATTTCCTGTTCCAAAAGGGATTACATATGAATCAATTTTGTCTCCAATATTCCATTTAACTAAACCATATCCATCTTTACTACTTGTTTCGCTTTTTATATATCCATTAATTTCAGTAATAGCATTTGCAGAATTACTGATTATGTGAATGCTATTTTTGTTAAGGTCTAAAAATGTGTTTTCAATAGTTAGTATGTTATGAATTTTGCAATTATCTACTTCTAATTTTTTTTTGTTTCCTTTTAAAGTAAGATTATCAAAATAAGTTGGAGTAAAACCACTAATTATTTGATTAGAAATGTTTGATGACAAAATAACATTTCCTTGATTTCCCTGATTAATAAAAACTTCTCCAATGTTATTGTCGTTTATCCAGTCTCGTTTCACTTCAATAGTGCTATTAGACATATCTATTTGTGCATCTTCTTGTGATGCTATATTAACAAAGCTTCCGCCAACATAAACATAAGCACCATTATTAATAACTATTTTGGCCCCATTATTAACAAAATTTTGCGACACACTAATATTGCATATTAGTATTAAGGCAAATATTATTAGTTTTGATATTTGTGAGTATAGTTTCATTAAATGCAAATTTACACTATTTTTTTTATCGAAAACACACAAACTGTAAAAAATATTAATAATATTTTAAACCAATAAAAGATGGAGTTAATTTAAATTGCATACTTTATTGAGCACTTCGAATATTATTTTTAGTAAAATAAACGATCAATTAAATCCATATATTGAAATTTTATTAACCAATTAAACTATTCACTAAAGAATTTGTCTTAGATGTAAATTGATTTTAATTTTTTGTTACACAATAACATTATAATATTTTCGATTTTCTTATATAACAAACAATTAATCTTAATTAAATGTATTCTAAAAGATATTTATTTGTAATATTATTGCTTAACACAATATATTTATTAAATGCTCAAAACATAATAAAAGGAAAAGTTATTGATAATAAAACAAAAAAAGGAATTAAATTTGTTAATGTTCTATTTACTGATTTGCAGAAACAACAAGTTGGATTAGCTCAAACCGACGCATTGGGAGCATTTCAAATACAAACAAATTTTGAAGGGAAAGGCTTATTAAAAATAAATTTCATAGGATATAAGGCTTTTGAAAAAAACATAAATATTTCTAAAAAGAATACTAACATTGGGGATATTCTATTAGAAGAAAGCTCTATGCAACTTAAAGAAGTGCTTGTTAAAGAAAAACAACCTTTAGCTGTGCAAAAAGGAGATACAACTGAGATAAATGCTGAAGCTTACAAAGCAAACCCTGACGCAACAGCTCAAGATTTAATGGAAAAAATGCCAGGAATAAAAGTACAGGATGGTAAAATACAAGCTCATGGAGAAGATGTAAAAAAAGTATTAATTGATGGAAAAGAGTCTTTTGGTGAGGATGTTAATGCTACAATCCAAAACTTCCCTGCAGAAATGATTGATAAAGTTCAAATATTTGATAAATTAAGTGATCGAGCCGAATTTACTGGATTTAATGACGGTGAAACTAGTAAAACAATAAACATAGTGACTAAATATGGAATGAAAAAAACAACATCAGGAAAAGTATATGCTGGATATGGCACTAATGATAGATATCAAGCAGGGGGCAATCTGAATGTTTTTAGAGGAGAAAGACGCATAACTCTTTTATTTCAAAGCAATAATACAAACCAACAAAACTTTTCAATAGCAGACATACTTGGGGCATCTGGTAGCAATAGTCGCCGTGGCGGTGGTGGAAGAAGTAGAGGTGGTGGCATGCGAAGTTCCGGAGGATCAGGACATAATAGTAGCTTGAGTGATTTTATGGTTAGTGATAACAGTGGAATTAATCAAACAAATGCATTTGGGATAAACTATACTGACAAATATTGGAACAAAGTAAAAGTAAATGGAAGTTACTTCTTTAACCTTTCTAATAATAAAACTGAAAAAGACATTTACAGAGAGTACATAAATAATGAAAACTCTGGACAAACATACAATGAAAATAGCTTGTCTAATACTGACAATATAAATCATAGATTAAATATGAGAATAGAATGGCAAATTGATACGGCTAACTCTTTATTGATAATACCTAAACTAACTTTCCAACAAAATAAACCTAAAACAGATTACACTGGAACAACATTAATAGGAAACGACATTATCAATGATATAAACAGCAATTATAATAGCAATTTAAATGGGCTTAACATTTCTAATAATTTGCTATTTAGACATAAATTCAAAAAAATAGGACGCACCATAACCTTAGGAATGAATGGAGAATACTCCGAAAATTCTGGAAATAGCGACCTGTATTCCTATAATCAATACAATAATGAAATTATAACTATAGAAGAAATATCTCAAGATGCTAACAGTAATCAATATGGACGTGGCATTAGTGCAAATATATCTTACACCGAACCATTCATAAAAAAAAGCTTATTAATGTTTGATTATCAAATTGGATACAAAAATAGCTCTTCTGATAAATATACATATAATTATGAAACTCAACAAGTAATTTACACTCTTGATTCCTCTTTAAGTAATATGCTCGAAAATAATTACATGACTAATAATGCTGGAGTATCATACATGTTTAATGATACCAACAATAATGTAGTTTTCAAACTTAATTATCAAATGTCTGACTTACAAAATAACGACATGTTTTTTATTGATAAAAATATAAACAAAACTTTTTATAATTTCTTACCTTCCCTAATGTATAGATACCGAAATTCTAAAAGAAAAAGTATTCAAATAAATTACAGAACTTCTGTTAATGCTCCAAGCATCGAGCAACTTCAAGACGTGTTAAATAATAACAACCCAACTCAACTTTCAAAAGGAAACACAGACTTAAAAACAGATTACCAGCACAACTTGTTTGCTAGATACTTTAATACTAACACTGATAAAGGAATGACATTCTTTGCTTTAATAGGAGGTGGCTTTTCTAATAATTATATAGGCAATAATACATTCGTTGCAGAAAACGACACTATTATCAACAATGTTGCTTTATTTTCTGGCTCTCAATTAACTGTTCCCGAAAATATGACTGGATATTACAATCTTAGATCCA